>JAANMX010001920.1_pt1 | contig 22245 bp, 27 predicted proteins | sample 7279681 | NCBI WGS metagenome assembly JAANMX01 (sample SAMN14094542, study PRJNA606508) | bioreactor metagenome | isolation source: A lab-scale SPAN reactor treating ammonium-rich wastewater day 351 | place: Ireland: Galway | collected 2018-01-01
TGGCGGCGCCCATGATGCCGACGACGCCTTGCTTGTCGCAGCCGGACATGGTGTCCGAGAGCGGTTGTACGAAGCAGTTGATCAGGGTGGCCACCGATTCGTCTCCGGCTGCGCCGGCGACACCGGCGGCGGCATTGATGCGCCCCCCCATGATGACGCCCAGTTCTTCCTGGGCATGAAAGAATTCCTTGGCCTCGGCCTTATCCTTAGCCAATGCCTTGGCGACGCGCATGCGCACGTCGGCCACGGTTTTTTCGCCTTCCTTGGCGTATTTCTCCAGCAGCACTTCCTTGGAAAGCTCCTGGCTTTCCAACCAGCTGATATTTTCCATTTTCATTGATTTCTCCTGTAATCCCGGGACCCCGGGAGATTGTTCGGGTTGCCCAAATGGGCAGTGTTCCCTGGTAATTGCCGGGGAACGTGGAGATAAAAATGCAACGAGGGAAATGCTGCAGGTGAGGGCGGGGCGGTTGCATGTTATGACGACAACCGCCCGCGGCGGCGGTTTTAGCCGATTACTTCGATGTTGTCCTGGATAGCTTTCTTGGATTTCGTCAGCCTGACAGCATTGATTTCGACCATCTGTTCATAGGCGGCCAGCTCGGAAGGCGATGGGCGCACATGCCCATTCCGCCATCTCGAAATGGTCGAGGTTGTCGTGCCAGTCAGGGCGGCCAGCGCGCCAAGATCATCTGATGCTACCCCAAGCCGCTTAGCCCATCGCTCGATGATTTTGAGCATGGGAACGCCATCGAATTTCTTGCGCCAGGCGAGCTTTTCTTTATTGGCCCCAAGGAGTTCCCTTGCGTTTTCGAGCCATTTTGCCGGCACCTTGGTGGTGCGGCCGTGCTCATAAGCGACCAAGGTCGGTAGCTTCATGCCGATTGCAAGGGCGAACTCGCTTTGCGTCATGTCCAGTTTGATCCTGATATCACGCAATTCTTTGTGTTGCGGGCCCAATTCCCTTGCAATCTCCTCGCGCTTTTGTCGCGGCTTAAATGGGCTCGCAACTTGTGGCTGGCTGGCTTTTTTTGTTTTCTTGATATAAGGGACGGTTTCCATGTCTGTGGGTTTGTATTTAGGGTGAGAAACTATTGCATCTAGTGCTAATTGTCTATCAACAACATCAATTATGCAAGCGCCGGAACCAACCTCCTGCATATCAACTAACTCATTGTTGTTTAATGATTCTCTCCCCTCATTATTATTCTCCAGCGCCTGTGGAGTTTTCCTGGCCAAAGACCTTATAGCCAGACTCATATAGCCAAGCAGATATGGTTCGGCGGGTTTCGTTGGCTCGTAACGCTTGGAGATAACTGGCATCAGAAGCCATATTTCCTGGGAGAGGTCATCGGACAGGTCCGGCCGTCCGTATTTCCAGGCAATGGCTTTGGATAGGCGCCGCGTGATGGCATCCAGGCGAGAGAGGGATTCGCCAGAGGGATTTCCCCCGGCGTAGTCAAGAAGAGCGGTAGCCCCGTCCTGCGCCATCAGCAAGAGGTTACCGCGTCAATTTCTTGCGTCATTGCCAGAACATGCTCACGTAGATCCCTGTGATTCGCCCCAGCCTCGATCCGGGAAAGAATCGAAGCGAGCACGATTTCTGCGGTATGCGTGCGGTATTTCCTGATCGCCAGGATCGCGCTGCCGGCGCGACTCATCGAGTCAACCCCGATTTCAAGCGAAAGCGATCCATTCGTTTCGATCTGTTCCGTCCTTGCTTTGTTTGGAGCCAAAACCATGACACACTCACTCCTTGTTGTTTAGGATTGAATATTTAAGGCATTTTTATCAATAAGTGCCTACAAACCATAGTACCGATGGTTTTGATCCGCAACAACAGGCTTTTCCCTATCATTAAATAGGCTTTTTCCCTATAACCCCATTGTATGCATTGGATTTTGTTATCCAATCAATTGGTTGCTGCACGCATACCGTACCAGGTCAGCGTTTGAGTTCATTCTCATTTTTTGAAGAATGTTGGCTCGATGCGCGGAAATTGTCTTGGCGCTAAGTTGAAGTTCGGCGGCAATTGCCCGGGGAGGAAGTCCTGAAACAATTTTCAGGAATACTTCCATCTCTTTTTGCGTGAGCGATTTATGCGGGAACGACTTCGGCGGAACGGGACACCAGAGTTTTTCCAGCTTGTTCGGGCTGAAAAACATGCCACCTTTCGCAACGGTATGGATGGCTTCTCTAATCTGTTTCCCGCAAGCAGTTCGGCAGACCACTCCAGCTGCACCTGCCAGCATGAATTGTCGAACATCGCTTTCGACGCAAGAGAACACAATGACAGGCAGCGAAGGTGCTGCCTGCTTCATAGCCTTCAGCTCAGCGTGGCAGGTGTTCGCGCACCCCCCAAGTACAGCAATGGTTGCAACCAGATCGGAAGCTTGCGTTTTCTCAGTATGACTCGCTTCCCCGATGATGCGTAAAGAGGGGTCTACTGACAAAAATTGCCGGATCCCCGCTCTGGTCACGGGATGCGGATCAACAATGAGTATGTCTATGGGAGCCATATCACATGGAAACACGCAAGTACCATTTCCCGCTTGCGCCGCCCTGGACAAGAGCAATGTTTTCCGGCCTCAACTCAATATCCGAGTCCGGGAATTCCTCTCTTACAGTTGCGACGTCGAAAAAGGCATATCTCCGTCCCTCAACAACCCTTTCAATAAAAGTAGGTGAATCCCGCTCAAGCCGTATTGCTGATTCCAAAGCGGCCCAAATTGGATCCTTGCTACTGGAGTGGCCCAAGGAAACGTCGCCTGGGTGGCCGCATATTTCCGGTGCGGCTTTACAGTCCTCCAGCCTGGCAAGAGAAGGTGAAAGTGCTGACGATATGACCAGCACGTGCTTTTCTTCGCGAGCCGGATGGCCCTCTACTCTTGAGACCGTATTGAAAACTGCGCTTCGTGGATCGTTAACGTCGCTTTCAGAATCAAACTTAATCAAATTATCTAATGATAGATTCGAGATCAGCTTTTGGGTCCAGGGGTGCAAATCCCTTCCTGGCAGTTCCATGAAAGTTTCGTCGCCCGTGCGCTCCGCGATTGAAGCGCGCAGTTTGGCTTCTGATACGTACAGCCATTTCCCGTACTTGAACGCAACTCTCTTCATCGAGTTTTTCCCGTTCACCCGGTTGGGCTCGAGTAGAACCGATATCAGAAGATCTCGGGGATCGTCGAGATCCGCTTCATCCTGTGCAATTGAAAAATCATTCCCTCGTGTAGCTTGGACGATCTGCTCGTCTTGATATTCCTGCTGGGCGGCATCTTCCTCCTGTGCTACTGGTTCAATGTAAGGAAGAGGTTCCTCATGCTGCTTTTCTTCGCCCGCTTCAGTGTTTGCATGTGAGGCGGGCCTGCCTTCGGTAATCCCGGCTTCAATATCAGCGAATGAAAGCAATTCTGTCAGCGACCGCATCCTGTCTGTGATCCACGAGCTGATCGGAAGGCTCCCGGGATGATGGTAAAAACCAACAGCGATAATGAGCGCAATAGCGTCGTCTCGTGGGAGATCCCACAGCTCCTGGATGCCCCGCAAAAGTCGAGCGCCTTCAGTGTCGTGATTGCCCCGTACTTCTTTTACTGATCCATCATCCTGTAGCTTGTAGCAAGCAATTTTCCCGATATCGTGTAAGAAGGCGGCGGTGACTGGAAGCGGATCGCCGCATTGGAATGCGTGATGTGTTTTTTCCGAATCGATCATTGGGAATACGATTTCCCCGTTCTTGTTTTTATGCCCCTCGTACCTCCATGTGGGTGCCAATTTAAGTATCGAGCGGACCACATTTATTGAGTGCTGGAATAGCGATGCGCCGCCGTGACCGCCGCTCACGGTCGCCGCTGGCAATTTGCTTCTCAACATCATCGCAGCGCACACCTGAATTAACGCGGCATGCTTGGGATGTTGCGTCACGAAATTTTCCCAATCAGGAATATGCTCGCTCAGATCAATCGATTCCGGTTTCGCGGGGAATAATTTCCGCCACCAGGAAGCAGCAAAGTCGTCCTTATAAAAAAGGGGGGGTGGCTGTTTGGGGATTGTTCCTATCGATATTCCCATGCCACGAACAGGCGGCATAGCATCTCTTGCTTCGAGAGTGAGCATTTTCCAGACAAATACCACGGCCGCGCCGATGATGGCGCCCGACAAAGCCATTCCCAAGCTCCAGCCTGCGGCGGGGACCAACATCCACAGCGGTTCGTCGCTAAAGAGAAAAAAAACCGTAAACCAGAACCCGCCAACAATGGCAATGCTGCGCGGCAAGGGATTTGGCATTGCCATTATTCGTCCCCGATGAACGAATAAGACCAGAGGAATCGCCGGCGACCTTCAATAGCAAACATCTCCGGGTTTCTGGATACCATGAACCAGCAGCCGTGCTTCAATCCCAGGTGACCGGTTTCCTCGAGTTTTTCAGTGGCGCGCTGGAATTGCTTGTCAGGGATATCGGAGAGTCGCTCGCGCAAGATATCGGCCCGTATTCCAGGCCAGCGCCATGCGGTTTTTGCAATATCAAGCCCATCCATTCCGGCGTGGTATGCAATCTCCGAGGCAATAGTTTCAGGCAGCCCATCGCAAATAATGGGCAAAGGTTCCGGATATGGAATCCCTGCCCAGTAAAGCTGGTATTGCAATCTTGCTTGCAGAACTATGTGACGTGCTCCCAAAGCTCTGCACGCAAGCCGGAACGTGGTTCCTTCCTTGTCTTCCGAATTGCTCGCGAATATCCATTCCGCTGCAGCCATTCTGGCAGGGGAGGGGGTGTTCACATTGCATGCCAAGCGAATCCTCTCTCGAAGCTTCAGGTAAATGCCGCGTTCAGGGCCATCGTAGTCTTCGGCCGTAACCTCGGGGATGGCTAATTCGTCCTCATTGTCCTCAGCAATAGCCAAGAGATCGCTCGGGCGTTCCGGCAACGCTTCCAAATCGAGCATGTCGACGAAATCCCATGGTGTCGCGGGAATAGCGTTCTCGCCACCATCGAGAAGGAAATCGTCAATCGTTTCCTGAGAGCCAGCGGTCGACGTCACGGAATAGGTCCAGCCCTTTTACATACTTTGGGCGGTAAGAATTGATTTTTACTGGACCGATGGCATCTCGAAACTTGCCGTCGATCCTCACTTGCGGGACTTTGATGTGATAGACCCTTGATCCACCGACCGTGACGACGCATTCGCCTTTATCGAGCTTTCGCAAATCGTCCGGCGTCACCTTGTAGTTTTCCTCTTCTCGCTCTGTGTAACCCAGGCCGCCTCCAACCGACCGGCTGCGTGCGCCACCCGTTGGTTTCGGTGTCTTGGATACGCCATCGCTGTCGGAAGAGCTGACGGTGAAGGCCACTTGTTTTTCCATCCCGATCAGGTCGGCCGCTTTTTCTGCGGTGTCGCTTGTCCCGATCTTGAAGAACATTTTGGTCAGCGTGTTGCCTATGACCATTTCCCGCAACTCATCGCTGACCGCCTCAAAGTTAGCCATAGTCTGGACTGCCGGCAGCATTGAGAGGTGGGCGCTTCTGGCTTGCTCGAAAATCCTGCTCCACGCCGGGGTAACATACGAGCCGGCTTCGTCGAAAAACCCCAGAAAGGGCGGCCACGGCCGTTCGTGTTTTGGCAGCGCCTGGACCCAAGAGATGGCGGTTCGAAAATCTCCTACAACCATTTTTCCGAAGTTGGATGCCGCCTCATTCTTACCCATTGTGGGCAGCATCATATAGACGATCTTGTTCGATCGGATGGCTTCATGCAGGTTCACATCAGGAGCGTAGCTGTTGGTGACCATTCCAAAATTACCGGATCCGAACTGGTGCATTCGTCCGCCGACGCCACCGAACATGTCGCGCAACTTTTTTAGGTCGATGCTGACCACACCATCGCGCGAAACAGCCTTGACTTGCTCGAGAAAGATGGACAGAGCCTTTCTTTCCGAGGAATGGATGGGAACGATGCTCTCCAACCACGCCAGCGCCTTTTGGTTTTGCAGCAGGATTGTGAGGTCGATGAAGTTGTAAGCGCGCCCAGTTCGCTGTATCGCGCCCACGAGCGTCGTCAGAGCTTGGTTGGCTGCTTGACGGTAATGGTCGGCGCCAGGATTGTTCTCGGCTGAAGGAATAAGCGAGAGGACGCGGGCAGCCACCTCATCCGCATCTCCGTACAGAATCGGATTGTAGGTGTTGGACGTCGTTGGGTTGCCGGGATTGACTACCAACAAGTCTTCTTCGCGCCCAGCCCAAGCGCACATGGCACGAAGATCCGCCAGGTTGTCGTAATCAAGCTTGCCATCGATCCAGATCAGCCCACCGCCTGCAACAATTTGCTGCAGCATGACCCAGGAGCCCATGACCGTTTTCCCAAAACCTGACTGGCCGATGATGAATGCGTGCCGCATCCAATCTTCCCAAGGCACAACAAGGGGAGCTCCGTTGTCCATGCAATAGCCAAGCAGCATCCCATCGGTGGTTGCCGACACTGGCGGTGTGTCGGAATTGATATTGAGCTCCGATTTATACATCGACAGGTTGGAGACTTTTGCCAGTCTTTTGCCAATCCAAGCCCCGCCGGCGCCCGCAAAAATAGCGCCAGCCAAACCCATTGCGCCAACCCCCATACCGAAGGTAGAAGCGACAAGTGGGTTGCTCAGCAGGGCTCCGCCAGCAACCGAGAGCATTGCCGCATTATCGGCAAACCCCCCGGTTCGCAGACGCTTCAGTGTCTTGAAGTCAAGCTCGAACGGCATAGTGATTATGTGTTGCGCGTATCGATAATACTACACGCTAACATCGGATCCCGCTAGAGTCCCTCTGATCCGTCGCTCTCCGTTTTCACCGGCGGCTTCGCTGCCTGCTTTCGGTTTTGCCGTTCCTCAATGAGGCGATCACGAATTTCACCCCACCAGTCGGGAATCTCGAGGATGTCCTTATTGCGGTCAGCCCGATACAGGTCCGAAACACGGACGTGCAGGTTCATGGCGCGGATGGTGCCGTCGTCGTTCGGCAAGACCTTCATGCGGACCTGACCGGCGATCGAAATCGGCATGCCGGGGGCAACTTGACGCATGATGGCGTGTGCCGACTTGTTGTAGAGGCGAACGGGAATGCAACGGGAAGGGTCGGCGTGCTGTCTGACCAACAATGCGCCATAACCGTCCTTCTGATGCTCGTTGCCGGAGACGTAGGCCATAGAATCGATGAAACCGGCCATCAGGGCGACGTTGGAATTGTCCCCGAGCCTTGTGTCAAGGCGTCCCCGGGTTGCTTCCAGAATGTCCCGAAGAATTTGTTCCGGCTCGCTAAAGCCATCCGGGAGCGCTTCTACGCCATTCTCGGCTTTCCCGGGATTGTTTTCGTTATTTTCTGATATATTTGTATCAGTTTCAGCGATTCGCGTGCCTCCTCCTTGGAATGGCCTGAATTCGTCCTGGTTGGTGCCTTTGGCGCCGCGGATCCAGGTGGTGAGCGCCGGCATCGACCGGACCGAAGGCTTTTGGATGTCGATTGCCTTCAGGAACAGGTTCTGTTCGCCCTCCGCGTTTGCCGTGCCATAAAGGTGGCAAAGTACAGTGACCGGCGTCTTGTCCTTCGGCAGGCGTGTGCCGCGGGAAACGCTGATTGGAATGGCTTGTGCTCGATTGTTGTTCTGCTGGAGCATGAACCCGGACTCGTTCGGCTCACGAACAAAGCCAGTCAAGTAGCAGATGTTAAGCATCGAGTTGACGTAACGGTGGGTCAGGGGATTCTTGAGGCTCTTGTCAGCAATCATGATGTCTCCGTGATACAATTACAATTAAAGGGATGAAACTAATGGGGACGCAAATATGGCTGTTGTGACTCTAAAAAACTCTCGCCGGGCCAAGTCGGCGCAAAAGAAATCCAAAACGTCGGTTCCCTCCCCTTCTCAAGAGGACTCCGGCGGCGAAATCCAAGGGAAACCTCTCCTTGATCTTCTCTGGGTAGAGGTCGGCCGAAAAGGGCACACAACGCATGATCTTGCCGAGGCGCTTGGTGTTGCCTACCCATACCTGATGGCGCTGGCTCGTGGCGAACGCAAGCTTCCGAGCGTCTCTCGCGAATTCCTCGTAAATGCTGCCAGCTACCTGAATATTCCGGTTGCCCAAGCCTACATCCTGTCCGGCGCACTCAAGCCCACAGATTTCTACCATGAGGACACCCTCCAAGCGGAGATCAACAACCTGTACGACGCCATTGGGAAACATCCGCATTGGTGCGGATTCCTGCCGTCGAAAAAGACCTGGGCAGGACTGCCGAAGAGCGTCAAGCTTCTGATTGGCATGTTCTTCGAGCGCGTCACCGGGAAGACCTTTTTCCGTTACGCCGAGATGGAGAGCGAGAAGTAGTAATCGCTTTCCGTTTCGGAATTCCTTTCGCCGGTTTGGCCGCATTACCCCCTTCTGGGGCAGCAATCCTGATTTTCGATGCCCGCATTTCACCAATGCGCTTTTCCACAAAGACGGAAATCCTGCGCATGAATTCTTGCGGCTCGTAACTGTTGGACGCGATTTTCCCCAGCGCGTCTTCCCACGCTGCAGTTACCCCAGGGTTGCAAAGCGTCGCCGGCAGGGCGGCAACAATAGCCCGCCCGAAAGGGGAGGAGATTATTTTCTTCCCGTTCTTGACGAGGTACCCGCGGCCCTTGAGCGTCTCGATCGTGGCGGCTTGTGTCGCCGCCGTGCCGATCCCAGCGGTTTCCTTGAGGATCGCCTTCAGCTTCTCGTCCTCGACGTATTTGGCCACTGCGCGCATATCATCGACCAAGCTTGATTCGGTGTAATGCTCCGGTGGCGTTGTGCGGCCATCTTTCACCCGTACAGCGGCGACCTTCCCGATTTCCTTGTCCGCTATCTTCGGCAGCGCAACCGCCTTTTCCTTTTTCGGCAGGAGAGCGCGCCATGACTGGTCAAGGTTCAACGGAACCTCGCCCTTCGCGGAGAACTCCTTCCCGTCGCAGGAGAATGAAGCAACAGTCTCCTCGTAGGAGTAATCGGGTAACAGGGAGAGGATGAAATTGTTCGCCACCAACTCCCAGGCGGCTCTCAATGGCGCGGGCAGGTCGGCGCCAGGCAGGCGCGCGGTAGGGATCAAGCCGTGATGCTCGGCGACCTTGCTTGAGTCATAAACCCGGTTTTTCGGCGCAAGAAGTTGTTTTAGATGCGCGGCTGCCTTGAACTCCGGCAACGCGAGTATCGCGCCGGCAATACGCAATGCGTCCCCTTTTTGCTCGGCTGGCAAGTAAGGGCAGTCTGTGCGTGGGTAGCTCACCAGCTGCGCTTCGTACAAGGCTTGGAGTGTCTTGAGGGCTTTATCGGTGCCAAGGCCGAGCTTTTTCTCGGCCGCTTTCTGGAAGGTGGCCAAGATAAATGGAAGGGGGGACCGCTCCTTCGCTTCTTTGCGGACAACGGAGATCGGAACCGACTTCCCTTTTAGGGCGGCCGCAAGGTTCTCGGCGACCTTTCGGTCAAGGATGCGCGGATCCGTAGGGTTGTGGGAAAACAGCGCCCGGCCGGCCTTGACTTCAATATCCGCCTCGACGTAATGGAACGATTTTGCCGTGAAATTTTCAATTTCCAGATCGCGGCGCACAACAAGGGCCAGCGTCGGCGTTTGCACGCGGCCGACGGAAACGAGCGTGTCGTTGGCAACGAGTTTTGTGGCGGCCACGGTCAGGTTCATGCCGACGAGCCAATCAGCTCGCTGTCGGCAAAGAGCCGCCTCATAAAGTGGGCGGTACTTGGCGTTGTCGCAAATCTTCGCCAATGCCTTGCTGACCGAATCGGGGTCGGTCGCGTTTAACAGCAGCCTGGTGGTTTTCCCTCTCCAACCTAAGAACACCAGAACTTCATCAACAAGCAGCTGGCCTTCGCGATCCGGGTCGCCCGCGTTGACAACCTCGGTGGCGCTTGCCAGAAGTCCTTTGATGATTTTCAGTTGGGCGGCCGCATCCTTGCGAGGGATGAGTTTCCAGGTGTCGATGACGTAAGGAAGGTGCGCGGTATCCCACCGCTTCCATTCAGGCTTGTAGTCGCTTGGACTGGCTTGCTCCAGCAGGTGGCCGAAGCACCAGGTCACCACATTATTCCCAATGGCGATGTGCCCATCCCGGTTGGCTCCGCGTCCCAGTCCGTTGGCGATCGCGCGCCCCAGAGAAGGCTTTTCTGCAATAAACAGACGCATCAGAAGGTTTTATCCATATCCATGAGCAAGGAGGCGACGTCGCCGGCCATTTCCGTGTTGGTGCCGGCCTCTGTTTCTTGTTGCGCATGGGATGTCGCGGCGACAGGCTGGGTGGCAACCGGCGCAGGTGCGGACTGAGAAGGAGGAGCGGGCATAACGCCCTCCCGAACTGGCGCGGCGCGCGGTCTTGCAGGAGTGGTGGCGGAAGTGGAAGCGAGCCCGGATACAACAGCCTGATTAAGGGCATCCCGGATAACATCCGAGGCGCCGCGGAAAGGCAAATTCCACAACCAGGCAATCAAATCCGGATACTTGTCCTTACGAACCTCAAAGGAAACCTTCATTGATTCCGGCGGTTCGCCGCCACGGATCCAGCGGCTCACGCAACAGGTTCCTTGGAGATGTTACGGACAAACGAGAGCGCAAGGCCGAGCCGGCGCATCCCCTCGGCAACCGCGAAGCGTGGGTTGTCCAGCATGACGGCGTGAGGCCATCTGGCCTTGAGAAGCGGATAAACGAGCGGCGCCCCGCCGCCGGCGACCAGGACGCCGTCCAGTTTCCTGGCGTAGGGTTCCATGAGCCTGGTAGCCGTATCAACGACTTCCGCCACGATCAGATCGGAGGACTTACTCACTTCTGCGGTCACATCCATCTTCTGCCCGAAGCTGCGGATGAATCCATTGCGCAGTGCGTCTTCAGCCTCGAGGAGGTCGATGGTGATGCCCTTCTCGCTCAGCAGGCGAACTAGATGTTCGGCGGCAACTCGCACGCCAGAGCACGCGCCGGAAGCGCGTTCCATCCAGCGACCATCCTGGATCAACATGAAGTCGGTGGAGAAATACCCCACTTCGATCACGCCCCAGGACTCCTTGGTCATGAGGCGAGAGATGGCGGGCAGCCCATTCGGGGCCAGCATATAAGCCTGGTATGGCCCCATGGGCTGTGGGATGACGCGGATGCTGTTCACCTTTACATGCCGGCGAACGATTTCCTTGAGGCGGTCTTTTTGACGGAGGAAGAGATGCGTAGGAAGCCCCATCACCAAATCAGGGCTGCTTACATCAACAAGAAGCTCGCGCAATTTGGCGAAAGCGCCAAGAAGAAGCGCGGCGTGCTCAGGGGAATCAATCCAATCTTCTGAGAGGCCCGTGGAAACCGAAGTACCGCCCTGTATGCGAGCGGTGTCGCCGATGAAGAAGCTGCGCGAGCCAACGGTGACAGTCTCCGAAGCCGCGCGCCGGGCCTCCGCATCATCGGAGATCAAAAAGGACGGGCAAACAACCGACGGGAAAATAAAAGAGGAGGGGCCCGTGATCCCCGCAAACGAAACCTTGACAGTTGAGTGGCCTATATCCAGGCCAATGCAAGAAGAAGAGCTCATGAGCACTCCAAACAGTGAGAGAAAACCGATTCCGAAATGGATGAGGGCGACAATAGCATACAAAAAGATTCCGTTGCAAATATCTTTACGAACGGGATAAACTCCCCGCGAAGAAAAAGGGCGCTTGCCATAACCTTTTATATCTCCGGAACCCTCTTACTTAGCGTTGCGCGAACTAATAAACCGCTCTCGAACGCCCACAGACACCACCACAAACGCTAACCGCAATGACCAAACCGCAAACTACATACAGAAATCCTTTATCACTTTCGGAAACGAGCCGCAAAAAACCGAGGAAACGCGCCCATACCAATGAATTCCAAAGGAAACCGGCTCTTCGGCCCGACCGTTCCTCGCAAGCTCGGATGGTATCTGGCAGGTATTGGACGGCCCTGCGCCATTGCCCGCGAGCGGACATGGCGCACAGGGAGGTGCTGGGAGAGAGTACGGCCCTGCGCCGTTCCTCGCGAGCGAGGACGGCATCTGTTGGGTGCGAATTAGCGATGGTGGAATGGACGGGTTTCCGTGGCTCGAGCCTGGGCCTTTTCTTGTACGGGGGAGCCGGCCCATCGTCGGCGCAACCGAGGTTGCTTGACGGAGGGTGGTGGTAATGGCGGGCTACTACGGAGAAGGCAAGGGGGCCGGGGAAGGAGCTGGTGACAACCAGGCGCACTGGGACCGGGAAGCCCTGAGGGTGGGGCGGGCCATGGAAGAGCTGGCCAGATTGGTCGGTGACATTGAGGCCGGGATCGAGGAGGCGGGCGCCGCGCTCAGGATCAGCCAGCCGCCCATGCATGGGAAGTACGACGTGCGTTGGTGGATGACGGATGGCGTGAAACATCCGGTGCTGGTGCGCTGGATGTTGCGGGAGAAAAAGAACGGCCGGCGTTACGAGCCCAAGAAAGTGCTGCGCGTTTCGTCAGTGAGAAACGACCGCGCCTTCGAGGTGAATCACCAGGAGACTGTGAAGTTGCTGGGGATCGCCCAAGGGCTGATCGCGGCCCGGGAGGAAGCGGCCGGATGTTTCGGGAAGACAAGGCGGTCGGCCGAAGCCCAGATGAAGAGCAAGAGCCTGTGGTTGGCCAACGAGAGAGCCAAGGTCAATATGATCAAGGCCAAAGTGGTGAAGAATCTGGTGCGCGCCGGCTACGAGGTCGAGCCCAAGCTCCTGGAAGAGGCCGGACTATGAATGGTGATGGCGGCCCCGCGCCGTTCTTCACGAGTGAAGACGGCGCCGGCGAAGCGTGGCGTGTTCCGGTGACGCAGCGTAAATCGTTGCACGGTAACGGGTGGCTGAATGGTGGCGTTGGGTGGTGCCGGTGGGCGGCTGGAATGGCGGCCGATCGGCGGCGCAGTCGCTTGCCGAAGGGCCGCCGTCTGCGGGGCATCTGGGCGGTCGGCCGGATGTCGTACATGGACTGGGGTGGGGATGGCCCATCGCCTGCAAGTAACGGAGGAGCGGTCCCGTCGCCTGCGCAACCGTGGTTGCTTGACGAGCGGGGGGTGTCTGTCGGTGGCGTTGGGCCGGCGTGGCGTGGCAACGGGAGGCGCCTGTAGCCGTTGGCTGGTGACGTAGATGCGGTGGGTGGATGTCGCAGGCAGCCGGAGGCGGGATGGCCCATCGTCAGCGCAACCGGGGTTGCTCGCCGAAGGGCCGTGGCGGGGACTGGCGGTGGCGGCGCAACAAAGCCGCAGACTGGTGCCGGAAGTCTCGGGCGGTGGCGATGATGACAACCGGAGGTGAGGGCCCGTCGCCGGCGCTACGCTTGTCGAAGGGCCGCGTAACATGTTACGCCTCGGGGATTTTTCTTCCTGCAGACCGCGCCGCAGGCGCCCACGGAGGGGGGAGCCGGCCGAAGGCCGGGGGGAGGGCATCATCCTCCCCCGGGGGGGCGACTTCGCGAGGCCGAAGGCCGAGGACGGGGGGGCGGCAGCCCCCGCGAAGCGGCTTTTGAATCCTTGGGTCAGGCATAAATGGTTGCGTCTGCCCAAGGGCACGCATATAAATGGTTGCGCGTGCGCGTATTAAATAGTTACGTGAGAGGCCGAGGCCGTTGCCGAAGAATAAATGGTTGCGTAGGATCGGAGGTGGCGCGGACAAGATTACCTGGCTCCGGTGGTTGGCGGTGTGGTTCAGGTGCGGGCTTCTGGTGTGGTGAGATGCAGCCGGGTGTGCTGGTGGCGTAAAGCCGGCGTGCTGGTGTTAAATGGTTACGCCGCCGCGTGCTGCTTGCAGCATAAATGTTTGCGCGCCGTGATAAATGGTTGCGTGTAATGATCGAACGCCACGCATAAATCGTTGCGTGTTGACAACCGTTGCACGTTCTGATAAGATGGCATCATCATGAATAAAGAAGTGCGGACATGAACACCCAGGACCCGGTTGCCAAAGCCATGCAGGCGCAGATCGAAGAGACTGCCCGCTGCCTGCGCTCGGATCTCAAGGTGACGCGGCATGCCAGCATGACCCATGCCTCCGGCTACGCGCTGCTCACCGGGCAGAACGATCTTGCTCTGGAGGTGTGCAAGGCCGAAGCGCGCATGAGCGACATCATCGACGAGATGGGAGACCAGCTCGCCGAACTGGGTGCGCCGTCCGATGTGCCGGAAGACAGTAATGCCACCCTTCACGGGTTCCGCTTCCACTGGCTGACCCGGAACTGCGAGGCACTGCGCACCCGCCATCCCCTCATCCGGGAATTCCACCAGCTCTGGCAAAGCCGACTGATGGTCTGACCCGTCCGCCGGTCGCATGGACATCTCGCCGGCCAAGCTCGAATTGTTGCGCCACTACGCAGCGAAGGATGCCGCGGCCAAGGGCTTGCGGCTTCCCGATTTGCCCGATACAGCCCCGAAAGAGGAGGAAGTGGTTGCGCTCGCGCGATTCATGGCCGGCTGCCAGGCGTTCCTGCCGGACGACTGGAACGGGGACAACCGCAAGCGCAATGTCGCCATCCGCGTTTTCCTGGAGTTTTCCGCAAACGAGCTCCGTGACTTCGGTAGGAAATGGCTCGATAAGTGGTTGGAGAAACACGGATACAATCCCTGGTTCAAGGAGTGGGAGGAGATCATCCGGTCATGGCCCGACGAGAAAATTGCCGAGATCCTGTTGTCGTCGGATGAAGAAGCCACCCGCCAGCGTATCTCGATGCCATTCACGACCGCGCTGGATTTCGAGACCATCCTGAAAATCAAGCGCAGCGGAGTTCCTATATGAAGAAAGAGGAGGTCGACGAGGCCCTGGACAGCCTGCGCGTCATTACCAATGAGACCCATATGCTTGTGGTCGGTACCCAGTCGCTCCACGGTACGCACCCCGATGCGCCCGATTCGATCATGCTCTCCCGTGAAGTCGATGTGGTCCTGAAGCACAAGGCCCGGCTGGCAAACTGGATCAGCGACGTGGTGGGCGACGGCACGCCGTTCGAGGCGGAGCGCGGCTACTTCATCGATCATGTCGCGATGAAGGAGGGCATGCCGGTCCTGGCCGCCGGCTGGGAGGCGCGCGTCACGCGGACACATTCCATGCCCGGTTGCACGGTGGATTACCTGGCGCCGGAAGATCTGGCCATTGCCAAGCTTGGGGCGGGCAGGGCCAAGGACCTCCAGTTCGTCCAGGGCATGCTCGATCACGGCTTCGTGAGCATGGAACGGATCAGAGAGCTTGCGAGCAGCGTCGCGCCGGCGTTCAGGGGAAAAGTCGAGACATCGCTCAATGCCGTCGAGATCAACAGGAAGTTCGAGGCAGCCAGCCGGATGGCCAGGCTTCAGGACCAGCAGGAACCCGCACCGGCGGCAAAGCCGGACCGGGAATTGTGACTCACTCACCATAAAGGGAGGTGCCCTTGGCTATCGGATTGTTACCATTACTCGGAAGAGGTCTCCTGTTTCTGAAAGAGGCCCGCGACTGGTTCTCGTTCGCAGACGAGGCCATTACCATGCTGGGCATCACGAAGCGCGCGGCAGCAGTCGCGGCCGCAGGGGGCGTCATCGCCGCCGGCGGCATGGCCGCGAAGGAGGGTACGCTCAAGGTGGTCAATGAAGTCAAGGTTACCCAGCTACCCTACGAGCTGCCGTCGCCCGTCCCGGTCGGCAAGTCGGTCATCCCATGGGGGCAGCTGGTTACCGCCGAGAACAGCTACCTGTTCGTGGTCCTGCAGAAGGAATGCGCCAGCGTGCGCCTGTCCACCGATGAGCAGTGCATCGAGGTGGAAAAAGCGATCAGGGAGCGGACCAACCAAACGATGCGCACAATCTCGTCAAGGATGATCCAACGATGAAGACCAGCCAGCTTGTGCTCCTGTCGATTCTCGGCTTCGCCCTGCCGGCCAGCGCCGCCCATCCCGAGGCCGCCGGCGTCGGCCAAGCCATACTGAAGCTGCCCGGCTGCTTCAAGTGGGGCGCCACGGCCGACTCGGAAGTGATTTCGCTGCCGGGCGAGAAAAACCTGCGGTTTCTGGAAGACATCGGCCTGGCGAGGAAAGTCCGCGAGATCCGGGCCGCCGATTACCTGAAGGAAGCCCGGCCGCATCGCTACCAGGGCGCCGGCGAAATCCCCCCGGGCCAGATCCATGTCTTCGCGCTGACGGATGAGGGGAAGCAACTGTTCTCGCGCGAACGGGAAAGCATCTGCCACAGGATCGTCCATGCGACCAGGGTGACCGGCTGGGTGGAACCCAAGGAAGGTCCGGATGGCTTGATCCACACCTACATCACCTACGAATGGCGAATCGAGGATCTCAAGCCGGAATGGAAGGAAGCGCGTGCCAGACACTTCAAGGAGGTCGCCGAGAAAGGCCTGCGCACCATCCGCCTGGTCAAGAAAAACGGCCAGTGGGTCGAGGCGCCCTAACGACAGGAAAGACAAAATGGCTATACCAACCAGTGCCGACGTTACACAGGCATTCGATTCCATCGGCGGCCCGGTGGTGCAGCCGATGGCATTGAGGTTTGCGCTTGAAAAACGCGGCTTTGATGTATCGGCTGCCACTGTTGCAATCAATCAGGCGCTTTCCGATGGCGTGCTTGGTAAGACGCCAACCGGCGGATATTTCCTGAAGTCGTTGGTCCGATGAAAAGAAAAAGGGGCAGGTCCAATGGACCCGCCCCTTCGTACTTCAGTTACTTGTCAAGCGCCTTCATTCAAGCTTCAGCGCCGACTTTTGCTGCACGTTTCGCGGCTTTCCGTCGGCGCTTCGCTTCTGCCTTTGCCAGTGCTGCGCCGGCCTTGGCGGCACGCCTCCCCCGGTTGTCGGGTTCTTTCCTGTCGCCCCACCAATCCACCTCCCGGCGGGTGCCAATCTGCACAGTCGGTAGGCTTGCGGTCATCGCAAGCAATGCTGCCAGCGACAACCCGCTACGTCTTCTCATGTTCATGAACTTTCTCCTTAACCCGGCGTCGCCCTGCTCTGCGCGGAAAACAGCGCCAGCCGGTGAATTCAGCCGCCAGGCAACTCGATTCCATGCGCTTCCCGCAGAATAATCGCGCAACCATCAAGTTCATCCGGCAGGAAGAGTCTGATTTGCGCCTCCTCAGCTTCAGGAAGATTCATCACGGCCGCCAAGTTACGAGATGCCTCTTCCATTAGAAGCGCCATCTGCGCAACCGTTTCCTTTCTGAGTTCAAGCCGATCAACAGTTACGCCGGCCGGAACTTGCGCCGGCGGCGTTTCCGATTGTCCGAGCCAGGCTCGCGCCGCCTCGATCACCTCCCAGCAGCCGCCGTCATCCGGCTCCTCGTTCTGCTCGGCGAACTTCACTGCGTACTCGAGCAGATCATCGATGATCTCCCGCGGCGCTTTGACCGTGCGACCAGTCTCACCTGGGAGATCGTCCACACCCCTGAATTGCCGCACCGTGGCTTGGTGACCGCAGGACAGGCAGTGGCAGGCCGAGTCATCGTCCCACTCGGTGTCCCCGCCGACGAAATCCGTACCATCGTCATCGACTTCCGCCATCCCGGACTGGGTGACGTGGATCTTGAACGGACCGAAGGCACCGCAGCGCGGACAGGCCATCCCCTCGAGACAGTTCTCGTTGGGGTTTTCTTGCTTGGTTTTGGCTTTTCTAGCCATGTAGGTCTCCTGGTTGAGCCCTCCGAGTCCTTCCGCCGTGAGCGGAGGAGACCCTTGGGCGGGTGTATTCGCATGATTTGTCCGGGAGAAGGCCAATAAAAAAGGGGCAGGCCATGAGCCTGCCCCCTTCGTGCTTTATACCGGAATCGCCACCTTGGACAGCCCGGCGATGTACGCCTCGATGTCCCGTTCGAATTCCTCGACCATCTCGATCGGATTGTTCTCCAGCATGGCGGCCAGGCTGCACCGTCCATGCAGGACGTTCTGGACACGCATCCCGTGCAGCTCGAGCGTTTCGATGTCCAGCACCGACTCGGGAAACATCCCCCAGCCCTGGTCGCCCCCGCAAACTGCCGTTTCGTACGGAGCAAAGGCGACGCAGGCTTTGTGGTAGGCCTCGCCGAGCCGGCGCTGAAGCTGCGCGCGCTGCTCGTCAGTCAGGCTGAGGACCTCTCTGGCCGTCTTCAGCATGGGGACGCCTCCGTGACAGCGGGCGCCCTTCCCCGACGAGCAAGATCGAGTGCCCAGGCAAGATAGCGGCGCCGGCCCGATTCGGTCATGTACGGCCAGGCGCCAACATGCGCGCCGGTCCAGAAGCCGATTGCGTCGATCATCTGCCAGTACCGGGTCGAATCGGCGCCCGCGACCTCACCGAGGATATCGACAAGCTTCTCCCGGAGACGCTGCGCAAACCTCGGCAGATCGACCGGACCGTCTTTCAGCGCCTTGGCAAGTTCGATTTCCTCGTCCGCCGAAAACGGCTCGGGCGGATGGCCGATGAAGTGGTAGCAGGACGCGACCAGGGTGTTGCCAACCCCCTCCAGGCTAAGGTTCTCAACGCCGCCGTTGGCGATCTTGAGAAGCGCGTCAGCCCAGATGGCGTCCTCGCCCATGGTCTTCGTGTGCTCACGGATAAACCGGTCTTCCTCCGGCGTAACAAGAAAGACACCGGAGTACGAACGGTATGCCCAGATTTCCCTGGCACGTTCTTGGGTCACCATGATGATTCCTCCTAATGGACGAATTCAAGTGAACTGCGGGGGCCGGCGATACCGACTTCCTGCAGATACTCGTGCAAGCCGCGAACGTCGCGGGCGTGGCGCATGTAGCCGTCTTCGACCAGGTCGAGATTGCCACCGGGCCAGCCGCCTTCGTCCTCGTTGCTCAGCGAGAAAATCTCCTTGCCGTTCTGGTTTTCGACATGGGCCTTGAACAGGCCGCGCTCATCGAGGTCGATCACGTAGAGGAGCTTTTCGCGGAACTGATATCCGACGATCTGTTCCATGGCTAGGTCCTCATGCCGCCATTGTTGCTGGCGACTTCCATCAGAGCCACGGCGAGATCCTTGCCGTTGTAGCCTTCCTGCTCGGCCGCAACCATCTTGCCGTGCGGGAACAGGCCGAACCGGACGCCGGTTTGCTCGTTCTTGTCCATGGTGTCCCAGATGGCCTTGGCCTTCTGCTGTGTCATGGAACGATCGGGTGTTGTGCTCATTTCATGCTCCTTCTTGAAAAATGAGCGGAGATCCCCTTGGCGGGGAAGCCCCGCATGGGGATTGAAAACCCGTCACGGAATGAGACGGATGAAGCGGACTGATACGCCAGACCGTGAGCGCTGTTCCGAAGGAACAGAAAACCGAGAAAGGGGTTGCTTTCAGCACATTGATTTATGTGCTGGAAGGAACCCCCTCAGTGGATGCAGGGGGGAAGATGTTGCTTAGAGAACTTCGACGGTATAGTTGCCTTCCGCGTCGAAGGCGACGGCGAAGCGCTTGCCGTGAAGATTCGACTTAGACTTGGCGCCGGCTTCGCGCAGGCACTTCGTCAGTGTCGATTCAGGTTTCTCGCCCGCCATGATCGCCACGAGGTTGTTGAACTCGTCGTAATCCAGATCGTGCGCGAGTTCCTGAAAGTCCTCGTTGTCGTCCTGGTAGATGGAGGCCTGGCGAAGCACGTAGGCCGCGCTATCCACACCTTGCGGGACGTGGAAGATGACGCTCCAGTCTTCCGGGCCTTCTGTCACAGCCACCGGGTCGCTCAATGTTGCCGACTCGCCGTTAAGCGTGACGACAATTTCCTTCATGAGCTTCACAGTGCCGCCGGTCCAGCGACCATCGAAGAAAGCCTCCGCGAGCGTTTCTCCGCTGATCTGGAGTTCGCCCTCGTCGAGATCGACGATGTGTTGGATGGCCCAGTGCCCTTCCGGCAAGCCTGCCTCGACGTACACAAACTCCTTGGCCTGCGCGAACATGATCCGCGCGAAGCTGTCGTGGTTCAGGTCTTCGTCTAGCACGTAGCACAGCCGCACCTGTCCGGATTCAACTTCGCCACGGGTCAGATGCTTCTTGTAGGAAGCGATCGTGCTGTCGTTGCCGTTGTAGATCACCGGATAGTCGGCCTGGTAGCTCATGGCCTTTGCCGGCAGCACCGGGACATCATTGAAGACTTCCCGGCAGCCGAGTATCTTGGCGATGTGCCAGTAGCGCTCGGCAAACACTTCCGGCGCGAGGCGCGACTTATCCTCGATCAGATGTGCTCGCCAGAGAGCCTTGATCGCCCCGGTCAGCGCTTCATCGGCCTTGTCGGCGTCGATCAGCACATCGCGGTCGGGAACCCTTGGCTTGAAACGCTGGTGGTTGATATGAATCACCGGCGAGTTCGGACCGCGGCTATAGTCGGACGTGAGCGATCCCGCCTTGACGGGTAGACCTTGGCAATACAGGAAAGCCTTGTCCGAATAAGCTTCGGCATCCCCATGCACGCCTGGTATATGAATGGATCCATATTCCGTCTGCGTGCCTTTGAGGGCGTCGATGGCATGCGGCCTCTCAAGCGCTTCGCCACCAGCGATCACCTCGATCGGGAAGCCCATGGCGAACTGCCGCAGGCTCTTGATGGCGTCGAGTTCTGGCACCTTGAAGCCATGCAACTCGATGCGAGTTCCACCGATGAAGGTGGATGGCTTGACGGCGATCGGGCGCTTGGCGATCAGGTCTTCACTTGAAAACCCAATCGACTTGCCCTTTGACGCGACCACGATCCTGTCGGCCGAAAAGCTCACACTCGAAAAGCCGATACCGAAGGGCTGCTCCGATGCCATGATCTCCTCGGACCAGCCGCTCTCGGCAACGACGATCAGTTTCTGGAAGTCGTCGATGCCGCAGCCGTCGTCGGTAACCGTCAAATCGCCATCCACGAAGTTGAAGAAGACCTTCGTGGCGCCGGCGCGCCGGGCATTCTGCATCAGTTCCGCCAGCACGACTTTCGACGTGCTGAAAAGCTCGCGCAGGTGAGAGATGAAATTTGTCTCGTTGACGCCCGAGGTGATGGTTGCGGATGTTTCCGCGGTATTTGCTGCGTTCTGCATTGTCTACTCCTCTAGCTAGAGTTCGCAGAGAACGCGCCTAGCCCCGGCGGGGTGTAGGCGAATCCCCGCGAGGGTTGTGATTCCGACAGCGGCCGCTGTCGAAGATGGCTGCTTTTGCGAAGCAGTAAACGTCCGGTGCATCTCGCCGGCAAGTGAAACTGTGGGTTCTGCAAAACGCCCGCTATCCAGGCGCTTTGAAAAACCCAAGCTGTGCTTGGGTGTGAAAGGCGGCTTACGCTGCCTTGAGTTCCTGTTCCTCATCCTCGTCGATCGGATCGAACAAGCCTTCCTTCAGTCGGTAGATGAGGTCGGAGCGCATGTCCTCGACGCACTGATCGAAGGACTGAACGAGCTTCACGCGGTTGCGCAGCCCATCCATGTCCATCTCGTCGAGCTCATGCTCCTCGTCGTTGACCGTCTTGCCGAAGCGCAGATCGGTCAGCGGCTTGGGCAAGTTGTGCCTGCCACGCTCACCGACAGTGCCGCAGCGTCCACATTGATTACGCCAGACGGGGGCGGAGGACGGTACGATCCGCAACCCCAGCGTTTTCAGTACTGCGACCGAAGCCTGATCACTCGGCGCCGGCATATCGGGTAGCTCGACGGCCTGATAGTTGAGCTGGCCACAAGAGCGGCAGTGCGACTTCCAGTCCAACGTCACGCGCCTGGCTTCGTACAGCACCAGGTAGCCCGAGTTGCGGCCGGCGTTGCAGATGGAGTATCCATCCGAGTGCCTCCGGGTGAACTCCTCCACGCTGCACAGCAGTTCTTCCCAGTAGAACGGGTAGTCAAGCGCCTTGTAGGCCGCCTCATCCAGTTCATTGGGTAGATCGAGGTTGTGAAGCTTGACACGGTGCGCGTAGCCGCCGTCGTAGCGGAAATGCCCCAGCAGGAAGTCCTGCATGGACTGCCGCGACCGCAGGTCGACCTTCTTGGTGAATATGCTCATCGGTTTCTCCAGAACAGAGGGGGCACCGACCCCTATCGGGGAAGATGCCCCCGAGAGGGAAAAGCTCCAGGAAGGAGCGACTATGCGACCTTGCGCAGCTGATGGTTGAGCCAGACGTCGGCCCAGTCTTCGCCGGCGGTCTTCGGAACAAAGACCTCGACGTGATGGGCTCCTGACTTCTTCTCTTCCTTTTTCAGCCGTCGCGCCAGAACGAATGCAGAGGCCTGGCCGTCGTATTCGGAGTTTGCATCGTTGTCTGCATAGATGCAGACCCGACGCACCG
>JAANMX010001923.1_pt1 | contig 22210 bp, 6 predicted proteins | sample 7279681 | NCBI WGS metagenome assembly JAANMX01 (sample SAMN14094542, study PRJNA606508) | bioreactor metagenome | isolation source: A lab-scale SPAN reactor treating ammonium-rich wastewater day 351 | place: Ireland: Galway | collected 2018-01-01
CAGGAAGGCCCCTCCCGACGCAGGCGTGGAATGCCTCCGCACGCTCGCCAATGGTGAACAGTGGGGTTGGCAGTCAAAATTCTTTACGGGACGGATGGGCCCCAAGCAATGGAGGCAGCTCACGGATTCGTTCAGGTCGGCCCTTCAGCACCATCCGGGCCTGACGCGCTACTACGTCTGCGTTCCGCTCGACCGCTCTGCGCCGCACAAGCCGAGGGAGCAATGGCTTGACGACAAGTGGCGGGAAAACCTCAAGAAGTGGGGCGAGATGGCGGGCGCCGTCGGTCGCTCGGTTGAATTCGTCTGGTGGGGAACCCACGAGATCTTCGAACGCCTGACACGGAAGGAGCATCACGGACGCCGCGCATTCTGGTTCGGAGATGTGGAACTGAGCCCGGAGAAGCTGGAGCGCCAAGTGGAGACCAAGGTCGATGAAGCAGGGGAACGCTACACCCCTTCGGCGAGCGTGCGGTTGCCTATCCTCGAGATCTTTGACGCCCTGGGCCGGACCCAGGCATTCTGGGAGCAGCTGCGAAACGTCGCTCAGGCGATTCGCGAAGCGGGAACCGACAGACTGGAGAGGAGCACGCCGGAGGGGGCAGAGGGCGAACTCTACAATCTGATTGATGCGCTTCGAGCAGTGATGGCCGCATTCAACCGTTTCCGCCCCAGCCCGGATGCACCGTTGGAATTCGCAGTCGTTGGCAAGGCCATCGATTCGGCCGCGACTCGAGCGGCTGAGCTATGGGACAAAGTCAAGGACTGCGAGGAAAAACGAAACAGCGAACAACAGCCATCAGCGCGGCATGCCGAACAGATCTCTTGGGCATTGCACAACATCAGAAACGTCGAGCACGCGCTCCGCGAGGCCCAAGAATTCTGCAGCAGCGAAGCCGCCGAATTGGCCTCCCGGCCTGCCTTGATCATCCATGGCGAAGCTGGTTGCGGAAAGACGCATCTGGTTTGCGACGCCGCGCTGGATCGTGCAAGAGCCGGTCTTCCCACCGTCCTGCTTCTCGGCCACCAATTTGAGCGGGTCGAGCCGTGGGGGGCCATTGCCGACCTACTCGGTCTGACTTGCGACCGGGAGACACTTCTTGGAGCGATGGACGCTGTCGCCGAAGCGGTAGGCGCGAAGTTGATCCTGTTCATCGACGCCATTAACGAGGGAGCCGGTCAAGATGTCTGGAGCAAGCATCTCCGAGGCTTCCTCTCGACGCTGGGCGATCATCCGATGCTCGGGGTCTGCCTCACCATTCGAAATGGGTACATCAAGGCCGTCCTGCCGCCCGATTTTCCCCGACAGCGGGTGACCTGGGTGGAGCATCGAGGATTTGAAGGGCGAGAGGAATTGGCCACACACAGGTACTTTCAGGCGTACGGGATCAAGGAACCCGATGCGCCTTTGCTGACGCCCGAGTTCAGCAATCCCTTGTTTCTGAAACTGTTCTGCCGCGCCGTCCAAAGGAGGGTCCCGCGAGAGCTTCCGTCTGGCGTCAGCGGAATAACCGCGGTTTTCGGTTTCTGGATGGACGCCATCCACGGGCACCTTTCCAAGAAGCTCGATTACGATCCGGGCACGAATCTTGTGCGAGCGGGCGTCGAAGCGCTGGCCGAGCGGATGGCAACCAAGCGCCAAAGGGCGCTTCCGTGGAGTGGGGCAAAGGAAGTCCTCGAATCACTGCTGCCCGGCAGGCCGTACTCGCAGGGTTTGGCCGCGCATTTCGTCGCGGAAGGACTGCTTCTCGTCGGGCCATCCTTGGGTCTCGCGCCGCGACAGCAGAAGGAAGAAGTCGTCCGCTTCACATACGAGCGATTGAGCGATTTCCTGATCGTGGGGCGCCTTCTCGATGGCGAAAGCAAATGCCGTGACGATGATCTGTTCGCCAAAGGGTCGCGTCTGGCCATATTTCGTCCGAGTCAAGCGACAGTGCCGGTTCCATTCGGCTGGATGGAAGTGCTCGCCGTTCACCTTCCTGAAACTCGAGGAATTGAGGTGCTGGACGCTCATCCGGAGTTTTCTCGTGACGGGGAGTTCCGCAGCGCATTCATTCAAAGCTTGGTTTGGCGAAAGCCGGCCGCCATCACGGAGGCAACGCGGTCGTGCCTGGCCCGACACTTCCCGAAGGGCCCTGACGAAGAGCCGGAGCTCCTGAATGCTTATCTCCGGGTGGCGGGCCGACCCGACCACGCTCTTAACGCGGACTCCCTGCACCGTTGGCTCTGGGGACTCCCCATGCCCGAACGGGACGCGCGGTGGTCCACATTCCTCCATGACCAATACCGGCTGGACGGTGCCGTGGGTCGTCTCATCGACTGGGCTTGGACGGATCTGGATCGTTCAAGGATCGATCCCGAAGTCATTCGGCTCTCCGCCACGGCGCTGGCGTGGCACCTGACAGCGGCGAATCGCTTCGTCAGAGATCGGGCTACCAAAGCTCTCGTTTCGCTGCTGGAGGATCACACCCCTATACTGAATGGGTTGTTGCTCCGGTTTGCATCTGTGGACGATCCTTACGTTGCCGAACGCCTGCTTGTTGTCGCTCACGGATGCGCCCTCAGGACGCGCCAGATCCCCGATCTCGCCTCCTTGGGGCAGTACGTATATGATAGTGTTTTTCGGGATGGCACTCCTCCACCTCACCTTCTCCTTCGAGAGGCCGCTCGAGGCGTCGTGGAAGCCGCAGTTGCTCGTGGGTGCCACCTCGAATATGACCGTGCGCGTCTGATCCCCCCGTATAGGAGCGCCTGGCACCCAAAAACCCCTTCTCTGCAGCAACTGGAGAACAGATTCCGCTACAACACATTCCCAGATCCTGCGCGATCAGGAATGCACCGGGTCTACCACTCTGTGACGAATGATGATTTCAGTCACTACCAATTGCCGTCCATTCTCACATGGTCATCGCTGACTCGGTCGCCACGTCGCAAGCGCAGTCTTCGGGAGCACCATGATTCTTTCGTCCAGAACTTGGATCCCCGGCAGCAAGAGGCGCTGGAGATCTACGTCACCCACATCGAGCGGTCGCGGATTTTGTCTCGAGCGGGGGAACAGGGCCGCAGACAGGTCGAACGAAGCGGAGCAACGAGAGCGGAGCTCCGAGAACAGATAATTCGCACATTGACACCCTCGCAACGCACATTGTTCAGACGCCACGTGGAACGCTTCCTCGATGATCCAATTGCCGCGGAGAATGCGGAACACTTCAGTCTCGATTTGGCACGACGGTGGATTCTCAACAAGGTCTTGGAACTAGGGTATACGAGCGAGCGCTTCGGCGCTTTCGACGACGGCATTTCCAGCGAACACCGTTCGTCCCACAAGGCCGAACGGATCGGAAAGAAGTACCAGTGGATCGCATTCGACGAACTGATCGCGCGCGTGAGTGACAATTTCGAGTTCGCGCGGGGCCCGACTTCACCGGCGGCCGAACCGGATGAGATCGATGGAATCTGGGCCGTGGATTTTCGGGACATTGACCCGACCCTCCTGATCGCCGAATCACCCCACGACGGTTGGACGACCGATCCACGGTGTTGGTGGCTGCCACCGTACACGGGGTGGCATTCCAAGGCGACCGTGGACGAATGGCTGGACTGGGATGGCGACCTGCCTGCCCCCGAAGACCTCCTCGTGCGATGCCGATCCGGCGAAGAAGGCCGCTGGCTCGTGTTGAATGGATTTGGCCGTTGGCACCGAAAGGAAGAACTCGGGAGTTTGGTTTTGCAGGAGATTCCCACGCAGGAGGTGATGATTCACGTTCACTCCTTCCTCATTCGATCAACGGACATGCCGTCTATCTGGCGCTGGGCTCAGGAACAAGATTTTTGGGGCGGTTGGATGCCGAGCGGGCACGGGAGGTTCCGTGCGCACCTGTCCGAGCACTACCTGCCGTATTTGTTCCCGGCCAATCGCGCTGAACTTTGGGAAGTGCGGACGCTCCAGCGCCCCAACTTGCCCAGACCGGTAATGGTCTCGAGTCATCGCTACCTTTGCGAGAATGCAACGTACGACTGTTCAGTGGACACGACGATCAGCATCATGATGCCCTGCCAATGGCTCGCCCACAGCATGAAGCTTGAATTCCGCGGTCGGCATGGCGGGTTTTTCGACTCATCGGGGAAACTGATGGCTTTCGATCCGTCAGTCCAAGAAGCAGGCCCAGGTGCCCTGCTTGTGGCGAAGGACCCATTGCTGGACCACCTCCGCAACCACGGCATGGAGTTGTTCTGGATCATCGTTGGGGAAAAGAACTTCTACCCACCTGACGTCCACTCGCACCGTATCGACTGGCCGGGGCGCCTGGTGTTTTCCGGGGCCTTCCGGTTTATCCACGGCAAGGTGGAGGGCCAACTGCATGCCGCGCGACGGAGGTGTGGTGAATAGCCGAAACCGGGGGCCGTCACCGCTCAAAATCGCTCGGAACGCGCAGGAATTCCTCGCGCATTTGAAAACTGCCGGCCGCTTTCTCTGCTATGGAGAGAGCAGCTGAGGTCATGATCCAACGATCCAAGATCGGTTGACGGCAATGGGGTCCTTGGTTTGCTGTGCGAGGCGGTCCGTGTATCTGCTGATATTTTGCGATGACCTTGTTGTCCTTCAGCCAGAGAAGCGGATTCCGCTGGTCGGGTTGCCAGCCCAAGCAGCGCCAGAGTTTCGAGGGCTGAATCTCGAGAAAGCTGTGCCAGAGCCGTTGCGAACCACCGACGAGGAAGCCCATGATTGGCACGCCGTTCGGTGGGGAAGGCTCGAAATGATCGCCGAGCCACCAGAGAAACGTTCGCCCGCTGGGGCAGCTTGGACACTTCGTGGCCAGTTCTGTTCCCACGGCGCGGAGTTGTCCCTCGAGCCAGGTGAACAGGATTAAGTCCTCGCGCCAGGTGGCCAATTGAACCCTTGCGGCAACCGGGTGCCACCCGTCCGGTATCGCGTGCTCGAGCGCAAGGCGGCGCATGCGTTCCAATACGCCTTGCGAATCGGCGAGATTTGTCCAGGCGCCGATGTCGTTCTCTGTTGGCCAATCGTCTGGCGTCGGGGATGGCAGGGGAGTCTGCCGCAATATCCACGGGTCCTCGCTATCCAGCAAACCCTGCGCAAGCAACGACACAGCCTCCTGAGGACACTGTCGGGCGGACAGCACTTCATCGATTGCAGCCCCTACAGCGCGCTCCGCAACGTCCGGCGTACAATAGAAGTCGCCGTGCCGTCGCGGCGTCCTTCTCCAGCCTCCAGAATCCTCGCCCTCCCGCGGCGAATCGAGAATCGCAGCCGCAATCGTCGGTTCCTGGCTCCTGAAATCGAACCCGCAGGCGCGGAGTCGATCCAGTTTCCGGAGCGCGCTTTCATGCCGGTCGGTTAGGTTTATGGCACCGCGAGCGACCGCGCCGGTCGTGAGGATTCCACCCACACTTCTTGGAAGGGCGACATGCCGTGGTTCAACGTCCGATGGGAGGGGAAACTCCGGTCTCTCGCGCCCCCGGACATCCGCGAGTTTGCACAGCACGATCCATGCCTGAAGCCGCGATGCGAGAGGTCCGAGCTTCAAGTGTTGCTCCAGTTCGGGTCTCACGACTTCCATGGCCTCCGGGTGCAGTGCCGCCCAGGACTCGGCAGAATTGAGAAGCCACTGCCTCGGCCATTCATCCCGCAGGACACGGAACAGATGCGTGATGTTGCGCGGCTCCAGAGCAACGAAGGCGTGCATGGCCGTGACCGCGGAACTGACAACTTCGGCGCTACGCGAACCAACCAGGATCGGTAGAAACCGGATCACCACCTGATCCCAACCATCGGCATTCGGCGTTTTCGGCAATTCCGGCGTTGGCCGATCCCATCCCAGGCCGAACGCCCAGAGCCGATGCATGCGGATGTGTGCGGCAAGACCCGTCCGGAGGGAATCCTCTCCACGGGCCCTCGCCCGGGCGAAGGCGATTTGATGAAGATTATCCGCAATGCCCATGGACCAGGACCGCCGCTCGGAACGCGGCCGTGAAACGGCCGCCTGGACCAATGCCCAGAGATGTGCATCGCCGACATCTTTGGCGATATTGGAGACAGCAACATTCGAAAACTTGTCATCCCAGGCCCACGAAACGGCGAACTCGTGTCCGGTGCCCACGGCGCGCAGGAGTGTTGGAATCAGATCGCGCTGTTTTGTGTGGCCCGAACGAACGATACTCCGCACTGCGACGGCTGCCTCACTGGGCAAGAGTTCGAGACCCTCCGCGACCTTCGCCAGCACGGGGTCCAACGAATAGTCCGGTCCCGGATCCGGAAGGACTTGTTCTGTCGAGCCTCTCTCTCGATCCCTCTCGGGTTCTCGTTGTGCTTCTCCGGGAGTCAGGCGCCGAAGTTCCTGTAGGAGCTCATTCCATTGCTCCGCGGAAGCGCAGGAAGCCTGTAACGCCGCACGAACCTCTGCGAGCACCCTGATATCGGCGTCATCGAACCATCGGGAGAACGCCACGACCAGGCACCACAGGATGAGCCGTTCGCGCACCGAAAGATTCGCGCCGGTCCTCAGCGCCCTGGCAAACCCTCCGCCGATTCGGTTGCGTGTCTCGTAGTGCCATTCGGCCTCCGCGGCGTCCGCTATGGTTGTGGAGAGAAGCCTCCAAAGGTCTGAAGGTCCGCAGCCCAACGCTGCGGCTGCCGTGACCTCTTCGATTTCGGACTCGAAGTTGTTGCCGCACTCTTGTTGCTCGCAGGCGGCGGAGAGAGACAGGAGTTGCCACCCTTCCTCTTTCCAAGCCTCAGGCTTTCGGTCGCACAACTCCGCCAGCCATCTCACCGCCTCGCCGAAGGATCGATCCTCGGACAGGTACCCGACCCGCGAAAGCCGCAGGCGTTCGAGCGCCTCGTCGATCAGCGACTCCTCCCCCAATTCCCTGACGAGGGGATCAAAGGCGGCAACTGTCTCCCGGCGCTCGGCTGGCGCGAGTTTCCACAGCTTGCCATCCCGATCCAGCCAGTGTCGCGCCCACCCGCACAGCAACGATCTGGCGCCATGCCGCGCGCAGACCCTCCAGAGGCCGATTTGCCGGTAGTCGATGGGAAACGCACTTGCATGGGGTTCTGCCGCTTCCAAGGCGACTGCATCGAACCGCTCGCCGAGCTTCGGGCAGACACTGGCCAGTTCATCGGCGATCTGCGCCGGAGCGGAACGGTGCTCGAAGTGAACGTTTCTCAGAACGTCTGGACTCCACAGGGCTGAGAGGAGCGATCTGATCTCTTTCTCTGAAACAACCTGGGACGCAGCGGACCACCCGCTGCGTTTCGCCACGCCAAGAATCCGCCCCACCAGGGCGGCGGCGCGTAGCACCAGACGGGTCGCGCTGCCCGAATCGGCGCGCCGGCCTTCGGGATCATCGATCGCGTAGAGCACATCGGCGACATCGCCCGGTTCCGCGGCAACGCTTTGCCACCCCATGGCCTTCGCGACGCAGATGTAAGATCCAAACGGCGTCTCTCTGCTCGGATCCAGCCCGTATGGGGGTTGTTCGAGCGCCTTAAGCCAGTGCGGGGTCTCCTCCGCCGCTCCGGAACAAAGCGCCCACCAAGCGGCCTGTACCCGAAAAGTCCGCGAGCAATCCATGCCAGCCATGTCAACGAGCAGCGCGCGAACGGCATCCCAGCGCTCCCGACCGGCAAGCTCCGAGACGAGGGCCTCCCAGCTTGCCACATAGATCGGCTCATACCCGCCCAGGCATTCGTCCGGCGTCCTCGCATCCGTGTCTGCGCCGGCAGCCTCCACATAACCTCGCTCGTACGCCAGTCCCACGCGATGCTGGTGGTCGCCAGTCGGTTCGCCCAAGGGGAAAACCCATTTCAACCGCCGCGCCAATCTGCCCAAGCGAGCGAAGCTGTGCTCGATTGCCCGGTACGCCAATGGATCGTCGCTGCCTGTCGCCGGGCCTGCGACAATATCGTGGAGCTTCGCCAGGATACCGCATACCGACATGCCCCCGAGCCAACGGTCCAAAAGCGCCCGCGCACGACCAGACTCGCCCGCCTCGACCAAGCGAAACGCGTCTGACACAAGCGACGCGAAATCCTCCGCGGTCCACATGTCCCGCGGCCGAATCCTCGCTTCAGTCGGCAAAAATGGGGGCATCTCATGCCCAGGTGGACCCAGCACCAGTTGGCCGATTTCCTCGAGTTCCTGGAGATGACTGAGGGTTTGCAGCGCACACGCGACGCTCAAGACCAGATCCCAGTTCCTCAGATTGGGCAGTTCCGCGAGAGCCGCACAGCCTTCCTCGCTCAGTTGATCGGTCCCGATGTCGACGGAAGCGGCCTCGGCCACCCACTCCGCGGTGAAGAGGCGGGCCGCATCGGCTCGTCGGCCGGCAAGTTCGAGCAAGGGAAACACCGCCCGGTGCGCCTGGCCTCGATCCGCGTGTCGCAACCGGTAGTAGTCGGCGAGCCTTGAGGCGACATCCCGCCGTTCGTTCGGTGCGTGCGCAGAGAATCTGGCGGCGAGAAAAAGTCTGACATCATTGTGCCGGACTCGAAAGCCATCGGCCGCCTCGACCAGGATGGGGCCAAAGGCATTCAGCACGCCGCGCCACCACGGGGCCGGCAGGTTCCACTCGGGGAAGGCCGCGGCCAGCATCTCCGGAGCGATGCCGTGCCGGGCCAGGCAAAGAGCGCCCGCAAGATCCGACTCCACGGCGCGGCCCGAATCGCCAGCCGAAGCGATGGCGTATGTCCAGATCGAGCCGTAATAATGTTCGAGCCCGTCATGGAGTCGGCGGTTCGCGAGACGGTCTTCTAGTTCCGCCAGCGATGTCGCCTGCGCGGCCTCCGCCACCGCGAAAACGGTCGCCAGCGTGTTGCCGCGCGCACATGACTCGATCAGACGAACGACCTCCTCGGTCACGTGCTCCAGCAGGCCCGACTTTTGACTCAGGCAGAGATCCCGCACGTCGCCGGTGCGCAAAGAGGGCAGAGAGATGTTGGCAACGTCGGGATGAGGACCTCGCAGCCATGCCGGGTAATCTCCATATTGTTCCGGGGGCTGTCCGGCGACGAGCAGGCGTATCGGCGACCCCCGAAGCGTGTCTGGCCCCGGCAGGGAAGCGAAGAACTCCAAGGCTTCGCGGTGTCCCGACTGGGCCGCGCGCGCCGCGTGATCGATGCCGTCCACGACAATCACGAACGGGCGCCCCAGTTGCATGCCGAGAGTACCCGCCAAGCGCAAAACGCGCTCCCTTGCTTCCTCCCAGCGCAAGAGGTCGTTGCGCAATGGGACGCCAAACTCGCGCAGGCGACCGCGGAGCCCCTCGCGCAGTTGGCTCAACAGGCTGTACCAGAGGTTCTCCGGCCGGACCCTCCCCATGTCGGGCGCGATCACCGGTGCGTCCGGACGGATCGGCTCGAAGCAGAAGTACCGGAGGCCGATCAGGCCGGTGAACGGGGCGTCGGTCCGCCGATTCGCCAACCGGCTCAGGACGCTTGTCTTGCCGGCCCCCGGTTCTGCGACGAGGAACAAAACTGGCGGGGTGTCCGCGGCGAGCAGCGTCGCCTCCAGCTCGTCAAGGAACGGCTGACGGCTCGCGAAGAAGGGCGCCGGCGGGGGCGGTGCGGGGGCCAAGTCCCTCTCTTCGGCCGGCAGCGCGAGTTCCGAACAGACGTGTTCCGCGGTCACGGGCGGGTGGCCCGTCGTCCACTTCTTCAAGGCCCGGTGCAGCGCGTCGAAGAACGGAGCGACGCGTTCCTCGGACGTGCCGAAAATCGCGGCCAACCGCGTTTTGAGGCGCCGCTCCAGCCCGTCCAGGTCGTCTTCGCCCGCACGGATGCGGAGGGCGCGGAGGAAGGTCCATCGCTCGTCGTCGGTAATGCCCGCCCCATCCAGTCGGGCGAGCCATTCGCTCCAGGCCGCCTCCCAATCCGCGGGAGGCGCCATGTCGGCGAGCGATCCGGCGCGCCCGACGGCATCCGCGCGCCACGCTTCGAAGTCCAATAGCGCGGGCCGAAGATGCCCGTCCGAGGCGGACGCTATGCGCCGGCCCGCTTCCCGATTGGTGTAAAGGGTGCATTCGGTGCGGCCGTCGTTGAGGCCCGATTGGCGCCAAGACGAAAATAGGTCACCGAGGAGCGAATGGCCCTCCCTGTCCGTTCCGACGAGGTCGCCAAACGTCAGGTTGTTCGCTTCGCGGGTGTGTTTGACCTGGTAGCATCGCCGTCGGCCATCGGTCATCCTCACGACCACGTCGTCCCATCCCTTGACCCCCTCCTCCTGGAGCGCCACCGACTCGATCCCCGTGCCGGGATCGAGCATCTCGACGATTTCGATCAACCCGACAAACCACTCGTACCAGTAGGGGTCGCCTCGGCCTGCTGTCGATATTCCCATAGCTTCCTGCCGCTCGTCCCTCCTTCGAAGTTCAAATCCTTCATCGTCAGTCTACCCAGCGGTCAAGATGCGGCGCAATGCATCCCAATCAACGAATCCTGCCGCGCGGTCTGTCTTCCGCTGCTCTGACTCTCAACCCCAAACGGACCGATCCGTCGCCAGAAAATCCTGAAAGCGGTCGAACGAAAGAACGCGAGTGTTCTTATCAAAACCCCGGAGAAATACGGTTCGTATTCGCCGTCTAGCATCAGGATCAGGGTTCACAACCACGAGAGATTTCAGGCGTTGGCTGCGCACACTTGTTCGGAAGAGCGTGCTCGAGTGAAGGTCTGTCGCGGGCAAAGAATACCCGATCACAACAATGCGCTCTGCGCGGTAAATCGCCTCGCTCGCTTTCTTCCACAAGGCACCGAAGATCCCCTTCTCGTACTCCTTGTGCGACTCGGGAGGTATGATGGTAAATTTCATGCCTCCACCCTGCTTTGTGTACGGCCGATTCTTCATCGTCACGTGGGGTTCTTGCTCCTCCGGGTCATCCGCCTTGAAATGCAGAGAGCCATGCAGCTTGAAGAAATGAACAGTTTCATCCTTTGTGGCGCGTTGGGTAGGTTGCCAAAAATCATCTCCCGACACCCGGCAACCTCGAGACCCTAGATTGAATCCATAGCCATAATGGGAGTTCCACTTTGAATCCCCCCAGATTTTCAGGCTGAAGTCCAAGAGACAGTCATAGTTGAAGCTGATGATTGAGTCCCTCTGGGCCAGTATCGTGCTGACGAATCTCCGATGGTGATCGCACCGTCGAGGCTCATGCGATGACCTGGAACCCTGTCGCTCAGTTAGAGACTCCTCGAGAACGGCCGCAATAGCTTGCTGAAGCCGGTACCTCCGTTGTCGAAGGTCGAGTAGCTGGAAATCTCTGGTCTCTCCCGTGGCGCGTACCATGCGGATTGTCTGCTCGAGCGTCGAGAAGACGGTTTCCATCGTAGCCTCAAAGTTCGAGCCGAAGAGTTCGACAACATCCTTCATCACCTGATTCACCAGTTCGTGGTGCTTGGGATTGGCAACCCGCTGCAACTGAGTGAAGAAATCCCTGTCCAGCGGGGGCAGACATGGGGATGTCGCCGCATCCACAAAACTCGCCCCGCGGGTAGCGCCAGCACCGAACACGAATAGGGCCATCGCTGCATCCTCTCGAAATCTACTCCCTCTCAAACCCGTGGCCGTCGAACTTCAGGGTCCGGCAGTTCTCGGTGACGATGCGCACGACGTTATCGGGGACGCCGTTGGGGACCTCCGCCTCGATCTCCAGGGTGACGCGGACGGATGCTCCGCTGAGGCCAGTGAGGTGGGCGATGACCTCGTCGGCGATCTTACCGGCATCGCGCCCGACACGGATGGGATCCAGCGGCACCGCGCCGTGGAATCGGCGCAGCGGCACGAGGGGTGGCGGTTTCGATCCGCCGTCGCCCGGACCCGGCTTCGTCCCGGTGCCCGGGACCGTGCCCGTGCCGGAGTCTCCCTGCCCGGCACGGGGTGTCGGCACCTCAGCATCGAGCTGCCGTCGCGCCACGTCGGGCTTCACGAGCAGACCCGGGCTGTCCTGCGAGAGGATCACGTTGCGACCGGCCACCAGACCCCGGTACCGCCGGTCGGCATCGTCATAGCCCTCCGCGTAGGCGAAGGTATCGGTCTGCCAGGTGAGGAGCGTCACGCCGTTGCGCATCGCCTCGGCGAGGACCTCCGGTCCGGCGAGCCTCGGCAAATACAGGTATCTGGCAAAATCCTCCACGAGCTGTTTGACCGCGACGTGGTCGCCGCGCCAGAGGGGCACGTCGTCGAGGTGCTTGCGCAGGATGGTGGCCCCGAGGCTCGGCACCAGCAGTTCGTCGCTCTTGAGCTTCTTGCTGGCTCGCACCGCCAGCGCGTCGGAGCCCGAGAGCCGGATCGCCCCCCACGCGATCTGCGCCTGCGGGCTGGCCTGCTCGGGCACCAGCAGCCACTGGTAGGTCTCCGGCAGCCGCGCCGTGACCGCGCCCTCGGCGGCCTGCCTTTGGGTCTCGGCCTGCCTGAGCTGGTGCGGGTCGAGATTGAGTTCCTCCCTCTCGGCCACGATGGACGCCCAGGCCAGATACCTGCGCAGCGCCTCGTCGAGGTCCTGGAGCCGGACCCGGTCGGCGGCGAGGAACACCAGCGTGTTGCGGTAGAGCCGCGGGGTGTTGCCCCGGGCCTCGAGGATCGCCTGGGCCGCGGACTCCGCGGGGCTGCCGCCCTCCTTGGCGTGCGGGTGGTCGGCGGGCAGCACGACCAGCCGCGCGTCGAGGTCATCGGGCACGTCGGCCCCGGACCGAGGCAGCGGGTGGACGCGCGAGAAATCGCCGGTCTTGCGCAGGTCGGCCCGCAGCCGCGCGTCGAGTTCCTGCGCCACCCTGTCGGGGTCGCGCTTGAGCTGCTCGGCCCGGTCCTCGGCGAGCTTGGTGACGGTGGGCTGGGTCGCGTACCACGCGCGCGGGCCGTCCTGATAGAGGTACGTGGCGGCCGCCGCCAGCCGCCGCAGCGCGTCGCCGAAGACAGCCGGGGGCTCGCCCGGCAGCACGCACCCGAGCCGCACCCGCCGGTCCTCCAGCCCGCGCTGTGCGGCGGCCGAGGTGGGCGCCGAGCCGAGGTAGATGGTGCGCGCCACACGGCGGCACGCCGCGTACTTGCCGAGCGTCCCCGCCAGCTCCGCGTCGATGCACTGCGGCAGCGACCCGGGGCCGTCCACGTCTTTCTCGATGATCGGGACCCAGTTGTCGGAGAGGTAGCGGGTCAGCTCAAACTGCACCCGCGGGTCGTCGATGGGCACCATCGAGGGTAGGATCAGCGGGTTGCGGTCGCCCTTCTCCCAGAGGCTGTGGATCACCGCCGCCATGAGGCGCAGCACGCCCCGGGTGCGCTGGAATTTCACCAGCGTGGACCAGTCGCCGTAGAGCCGGTCGAAGATCTCCGGGTGGATCGGGTACGCGGCCTGGACGCGCCTCTCGTAGTCGGCGCCGCGGCACTCCGGCGGGAACTCGGCCCGGTGGGCGTCGTACAGCTCCGCGAAGGCCCGCGCCGTCAGGTCGCGCTGCTTGAAGGCGTCCGGCCCGGCGAGCGGGTCGAACAGCCGACGCCGCACAATCTCGAAGCCCTCCTCGGCGGTGGCGGGCCGCCACGAGGACTCGATGCGACCCACCACGTTGCGCAGCCGGTCCAGGGCCTCGCGCCCGCGGAGGCCACCCACCTCGACGTCCTCGGCCTGCGTGTGCGGCGAGCCCGCGGTGTCCGAGGCCGGAAGGGAGACCACAACCAGGCAGTTCTTCGCCAGCTTGGCCGATTCGGTCAGCGCCTGGGCGAAGGTGAACATCGTCTCGAAGCTGCCCGCGGGCAGGTCGCTCTGGTCGTGGAGCTGCCGGGCGTAGGCCACCCACTCGTCGATCAGCACCAGGCAGGGCCCATACTCTTTGAACAGCTCGCGCAGCGCGTCTCCTGGGCTGGTGGCTTTCTCGTCGTCGGCCCTCACCCGCGCGAACGCCTTCTTGCCGCCGAGCTGGTAGGCCAGCTCGCCCCACAGCGTGCGCACCACGGTCCCGTCGGGTTTGGTGACGGGATTGCCCGGAGAGATCCGGTTGCCGACCAGCACCACGCGCCTGGCGGCGGACACGCTCTTGACCCCGGCCTCGGCCAGCACCGCGTCCACCCCGGCCAGTTCGCCCGGCGCCGCGCCCGAGAACAGGTGGTAGAGCGCCAGCATCGAGTGCGTCTTGCCACCGCCGAAATTGGTCTGGAGCTGCACCACCGGATCTCCGCCCTTGCCGGCGATGCGCTGCACGCCAGCCACGAGCAGCCGCTTGAGGCTCTCGGTCAGGTACGTGCGCCGGAAAAACTCCGCGGGCTTGCGGTACTCGTCGCTGCCCTCGCCCAGGTGCACCTGCCAAAGGTCGGCGGCGAACTCCGCCTGCTGGTAGCGCCCGCTGGCGACATCCGGGTGTGGCGTGACCACCTCGCGCCAGGGCTTGAGGGTGCCCGTCGCCGCCTCGATCAGCGAGCCCCCCGCCTTCCGTTTCTCGCCGCGCACCTGCTCGTCGAATACGAGCCGCCGCAGCTCCATCTTCATCTTGCCGACATCCTCGGCCTGCGGGGCCGAGACGGCAGAGAGCAGCCGCGCCATCGAGTCCAGCGCGCGGTCGGTGTCGTCGCTGGAGAACGGTTCCTGGTGCGCCCACTTGTTGCGCCAGTCGCGCAGCTCCTGCACCAGCGAGCGCTCCGCCCGGCCCAGCGTCCTGCCGAACACCGCGTTCCACGACTCCCACATCAGCTTCAGCAGGGCGGCCACGTCCCACTCGGAGACGGGCTTCTTGGCGAGCATACGGTCCTCGCCCAGGTAGCGCAGGGCCTCGGCCCCGGCCTTGTCGCCGTGCGCACCCGCAAACTCCCTCTCCGCGAACGGGCCCAGCCCCTGCCGCAGCATCTCCATCGCCTTGCCGACGCGTTCCTGATTGGTGATGGCCATCGATCAGTCCTCCTATTCCTCGAAAAGGTCGCCCTGCGACGATGCCTGGGCACCAGCCCCCTTCGCTAGCCGCACGATCTCCGGCCAGCTCTGCACGAGCCCGTTGTACGAGAGCGCCTCGGCCGCCCGCTTCTTCCGCTCGCAGACGGTGTACAGCCGGTACGCCAATTCCCGGGCGGCCTCGGCCTTCGTGCCGAGCTTCGCCGCAAGCGCCGCCGCGGCAGCCTCGCCCCCATCCTCCAGATGGCGGATGAGATGGTGGACCATCTCCCACGCCGTGAGGCGTGCATCCTCGGCCGGGTCCCAATCCTCGGGCAGTTCGCCGGGCTTGAGCAACCGGACCTTGCCCCGCTTCGATTCCAAGATCCCCGCCTCGACCATCCCCCCCACGCTCGTGTTCTTCGCCTTGCTCAGCGTCTCCGCCACGCCGAACTCGCCCTCGTCGAAACCGTGCTGCTCGAACCACGCCAGCGCCCACCGGCTGTCGGCGTCAAAATCGCCCTCCTGCTCGGCGAGCGCGGTGTCGAGGGTCTCGTTGATGAGCGCCAGCGCCTCGCGCACGGAAAGCGGCTTGCCCTGCGCGTCGAGCACCTTCGCGTAGCGGGTGAACACCGCCATCCCGGGGCCGATGGCGGCCTGCGCCAGGTCTACCGGCGCGATGTTGCCCGCCTGCAAATGCCGCAGCGCCTCCGGCAGCTCCCGCCCGAGCGCAGCCACGAACTCCCGCCGCGTCGCCGTCGGGGCGTCGGTAAACCGTGGACGGCAGACGAGGACGATGCTGGAGGCAAGGGCGCCTACACGTTTCTTTAGCGCAACCGTCAGTTCGGTGCGCATCGGCCATGTCCCGCTGATTCCGAATCCGGCTTGAATCACCGCGTCGAGAAACGTTTCCCAACCAGTGCTTGCGGTGCCCGTCTCGCTCTCGCTCTCTGACTGCCTAAATGCATAATAAATCGAAACTGGGAAGGATGGATGCGATTGCCCGGCGAGACGATTCATCGCACCCGTCATCCCTTCGAGAAAGAATTTCTCAGCCCTTTCTTTACTGCCATGGCGATATGGTGTCGCCACCAACTCGTCTGCTTTTGGCACTGCTAGCGTTGCAAAGAGATCGCTAAACAAGCCTCGGACTGAGCGCCGCAACCAAACGTAGAAGAAGTCGGAGAGGTCTGCGTAACCTATATTGTCGTAATATGGCGGATCGGTCGAAACTACTTTGTCCCGGCTCAAGGGTTGCGTCGTTGCATCATGTTGATAAGCCCAACTCGCGACCGTTCCAGTAAACCGCTGCATGACTTCCGTAACAGACAATACGGGGAAATGGTAATCCCCGGCGGCTCCACCGAAAGCGTTCGCTTCTGCATAGTCCCAGGTCATTTGAATTGCTTGGCGACCAAATGCAGCGACGAGTCTCGTGGGCTCCGTTTGCCATGTGCATATCGAATTGCTCGCCGCAGTAAGCTTGTCCAGAGCAAACGCAAGATATACCCCTATTGATTGCGCATACGCGCTCGCACCGGTGCCACCTTCAAGGAGCGGCTTGTCGTCGTTATCCAAACCAGCAGCGAGTGCCTCGCGGCGGACGCGCTGAATTGCTTCGCCCACAAGGTCAGAGAAAGTCCCGAGTGTGACAAGCTGCCGTGGTGTGAAAAGGTCACCGTAGGTTTTTAGACCGTAAAGCGGCGGAGAGAACCAGCGCGGGTTCTCCGGCATCAGGACATCTGGCTTCCATTCCGGTTTGGCATCTTTCGCTGCCGCCTCGTGCTCCAGCGTGGGTGGAAGATATGTGCGCCCGCGGTCACCCTCAACCACTACAGCCATGAGCCGCGCGCCCATCCGTCCGGCATTGGCCTCGGCATAGATGTAGTCGGACGCGATGGGCGCGCCGGACATGACGCATTTGAAATTCGCGCCGCGCGCGAGCTTCGTGCCCGCCTTCGCGGCCTCGGGGTCTTTCGGCTTGCCGACCTTGACCGTAAAGCGGTAGCCGTTCTTCTCGACCACCGGCTCGACGTACGCCTCCTTGCCGGATTTAGCCGAAAGCATGAACGTCGAGGCGAGCGGCACGTCCAGGTGCGCGAACGCCGGGTTGGGGCTCTTCACCGTGCGCGCCCAGAGCCAGGCGATCACAGTGAGCTTCCGTCCGACGAGCGGCTTAAGGTCGGGCCTCTCCTTGGCCATGTCGCCCGTGATCTCGATCTTGGGATACAGGTGGCCGATGCGCTTCTCGGCCTCGTCGCGCATCCATTGGCCGTAGTGGCGCACGTCCTCGGCGAGGCCCTGGGCACCCTTCCACTCCCGGGCCACGAGGTCCGTGTTCTTGCGCGCCTCGGGGTTCACCGGTGGTCGCCCGGCGAACTTGGGCGGGATCTCGATCATCGCCTTGTTGATCAGCACCGCCACGGGATTCAGGTCGCTCGCGTAGGCCTCGAGCCCCAGGCGCTGCGCCTCCAACGGCAACGCTCCGCCCCCGGCGAACGGGTCGTGGAAGGCGGGCAACTTGTGCCGGTCGAACAGCTCCTTGGCCCGCGGGTGATCGGCATTCTCCGCGCAAGCCCGGCGCCAGCTCTGCCAGATCTCCGCCCGCGCGCGCTCCAGGACCTCCACGTTCGTCGTGTTCTCCCACTGCACCAGGTCCTCGATGATCTTGAACAGGCGTTGGCGCTCTTGCTCGGCGAGGATGTCGTCGAGCTTTGGCTCCGGGCCGGGCTCCGGCGCGCTGATGCCTGCCGCCCGCGCCTTCTCGAGCGTCGCCGTGGCCTCCTCCCATCGCTTGTGCCTCGCCTTCAGGATGCCCTCCGCCTTTCGTTTCAACTTTGGGTCACCCTTGAGCTGGTCCACGTACGCCGACGGGTCATCCACCATCTGCGCGAAAATCACCGCCCGCGCCGCCGCCAGCGGACGCCGCGCCCACCACAGGTGCAGCGTGCTCGGGTGCCCGTGCCGGATCGACTTCTCCCGAGCCGAGGCCTCGTTGATCGCCTGGAGCGGCAGCGCGACCTCGATGAGCTTCTTCTTGGTCTTCATGGGCTAGACGCGGGCATCACGGTAACCGGTGCGCTCGTGGATGTCCCGAACGAAGCCGATGGTCTCACGGAGACGAAGACGATAATGGTGCCGCCAACGCAGCCTGTGATGATCGTCCGAGGGGCGAAACTCCACGGGCACGCGCTGATCAGCGACCGACAGGAACAGCTCCCGGAAGAGGCGCCAGTGTCGGCCGTCGGCCGGCTGTCGCTCGCCACCCCATTTAAACAGATATCGCTGCAGCAGGAAAAACACCGCGAAACGCTCGAGCGGATTGGCCGGCAGCGGTCCTCCGCGCAGCGCAACCTCGACGGCGTCGTTCGCATCGAAGCCCGAGACCTCGATATATTTGTAGCCGTCGAAGCGGAGCGCGCAGCAGGTCAGGATGTCGCGCTCGCGGTCGGCATCGTCGGCCGACAGATCCGGTGGGTGCGACCGCCGGAGGTGTTCTTCGAACTCACGGATGTCGTCACGGGCCCGCGCCAGCACCCGTTCCATGGCCTCGACATCCATGCCTCCCTTTTCCGGCTGCCGTATCCACTCGGGGAGGTGATTCAGCACGGCGTGGTTCTTGGTGAAGAACTCGTGACACCGTCCGAGGATATCCACCGCGGCCCGATAGCCGTCGAGGGAGGACGCGGCCGCCAGGGCCGCAACCGGCGTGCTGCCGAGTGCCGGGCTTCTGGTTTGCGCTCCTGATACCATCACGTCACGCCTCCCGACGAGATCCCGCCGGGCATCCGGGGCAGCGCCACCATCGCGCGACGATACATCTCCTTCTCCCCGGCGGGCGCGGGCCCCGACTCCCGCATGTTGGCCTCCACCTGCGCGAGCACCGAAAGGGAATACTGCGCCAGTTTGTCGAATGCGCTTTCCATCGACCCGCGCAGGGCCACCACGCCCTCGTCCAGGTCGCGGCGTATCGTCACGAAAAGCTCAGGGGCATGGGCCGTGGCCTCCGCCACGAGGGCCTGAAGGAGGCGCGCCTTGATGCCTTTCCCGCCGGGGTCCTGCTTCGCTATCTCGTAGGCGCCGCCCATGAACTGCCCGACCGTGTCCGTCATGCCCGTGCTCAGTGTCTGACGGGTGCGGGCGATCAAATCGTTGAGGGCGACCTCGACCTCCCCGACACGCAGCCCGTGGCTCTCCTGGGCGGTCCGCAGGCTCGCGGCCAGCGCCTCGGTGAGCCCCGCGGGTCCCAGCCCCATGATCTCCAGCTGCGCCCTCAGCGCCTCGACGAGCACCTCCGTTTCCTTGATGCAGTCGCCACTCAGATCTCGCACGACCCGCCCGAGGTGGCCGGAGAAAAACTCGTCCCAGATGACCGGGATCAGGTCGAGAAAGGCGGAGGCCACGTCGGCATTGAAGTCGAAGCGGCGCCCGAGCGACCGACTGAACCACTCCCCGTCCCGGTCCACTGCCGCCTTCAGCGTCCGCCAGTTGATCTGGGCCCACCCGGCGAAGACCGATTCGAGGCCTCGGATGGCCCTCGCATCGATCTGCTCCATCTGGCGCTTGAACTCCTCGCACCGCATCCCGAGCGCGCCGCGCGCACGCGCCCTGGCCAGTTCGATCTCGTTGGCCCGGTACCGCACGGATTCCGCGGTCCAGTGCACCAGCCTGCCCCAATACTCGGCGAGTTGCTGGTCGAGGGCCTCAAGGTCCTGCACCCGCGTCAAAAAAAAACTCTCGGCGTCCCTCCGGAGGGCATCGAGGCGCCGGTGCGCCGCCTCGACGCGCGCACGGAAGCTGACCTCGAGCGTGATCTTCTGGAGGTGCTTGGCGAGCGCGGGGATACCCGTGTCAGCGGGCGCCAACCTCGGACCCTGAAAGTGGGGGTTGAGCCCGATGGCGTACATGTGGGCGGCCGACGCGACGACGAAGACCGGCACCTCGCCGACCTGCGCCGCGAAGTGCCCGTCGGGATCCGCGTCGTCGGCCCGATGGATGATGCCCCGGGCGATCTCAGCCAACTGCGCTTTGATTTCCTTCCGCACGCGGCCCTTGCGGAACCGCACGACCTCGGCCAGGTCCACATCGTCGCCATCCGGGTCGCGGCCCATCTGCTCCAGGACCGCCCCGACGTTCAGGTCGTCGCCGCGGGTGGCCACGACGGAGAACGCGGGCAGTCGTCCCTCGAGGAAAAGTCTCTGGAGCAAACGCTCGTCGCGCAGCATCGTGGTGAAGACCCCGCCGATCCCGGTCTGGCTGTTGCACACCAGCCACAGGTAGCGCGCGTCGCGCAGATACGAGCGCGTCACCTGCTCCCGCGCCGGATTCGGGTCGTCGAGACCGGGGAGATCGACTAGGACCACGCCATTGGCCAAGACGGGGAAGTTGCCGCGGATGCGGATCTCGGTAATGAGCGGCCAGAACTGGCTGTCGGCATGCTGGTTCCTGCCCACCATGTACCGCCTGACGGCGTTGCGCAGCCCGATCGCGGTGTTCTCCTCGATGCATAGGGGGGCATTCCCGTCCGCCATGTGGGGTAGGATGTCGGGATGCAGGCCGCAGTCCGGCCTTTCGGCGACGCCCCAGTCGAAGTCATCCAGCGCATCGATGCCGTAGACCGCCCGGAGCTTCTGCTCCGCCGCCTCGATCTGGTCGCGCAGTTCGTCCTGGTCGGCCCCGGTATCCGCGTCACCGGCCCGTCCCAGTTGATCCAGATTCGCCAGCAACCGCCGCAGCTCCCCGCGCCATTCCTCCAGCCGGATGAAACCGATCTCGGCGCGGAAGCCCTCTCGCTCGCTGTGGTGGATCGACGTGATGACGCAGGTGCAGGCCCCCACCGCGCCGCCGACCGCAAGCACGGGCGCTCCCAGAAGCGCGTTGATGAGCGTGGACTTACCCTGCTGCGACGGCCCCAGCATCGCGATGGGCAACTCCGGCTTGTGCTCCAGCAGTTCCTCCGCGGCCACCAGGTCGTTCTCCCACCCCGCGATCAGATCGGCGCGGGACGCGCCAAACGGCGGCCGCACCACCTCCTCGATCCACGCGCGGAATTCGGCGATGAACTGGCGAAGGGCCGGGAGCACCGTCTCAACGCTCATGATGGCGGCGACCCCCGCGCCAGCAGCTCCTTGAGGCTATAGTTGACGCTCGTGACCCCGAAATCCGGCTCCTGGCGGAACGGCTGCCGGACGTAGCCGACCTCGTGGCGCTCCCCGTCGAAGGCAACGATTGCCAGGATGTAGTCCTCGGGCTTGTTGAGCGAGTAGAGGATCTCGTTTCGGGTGACCGTAATGGTTGAGGCGTCGGCGCGGCGGCCCTTGACCTCGATGAAGCGGAGCCTTCCCGTGCCCGGCACCCGGCTCTCGATGTCGTAGCCCACCTTCTCCGCCTCGCGGTCGAAGGGCTCGAAGCCGAGGCCCCGCTCGATGCCCATGACGATCTCCCGGGCCTTCGCCGCCATGGCGAGATCCGCGGCCTGATCGTCGCCGCCGCCGGGAGATATGGCACCACCCATTTTCGCGAGGAGCCCCGCGGGAACCACCAGGAAACCGCCCAGCACCACGGGAGGGAGAGGCGCGATCTGGCGCTCCAGCTTCAGTTCCCCGAGACGCCTCTGGAGGCGGGCCTGGAGTTCGTCCGCCCGCTTGCGGGCCTCGCCAGAGTTCACCTTGGCGTTGGGCTTGCCCGCCTGTTCCTGGAGCTTGAGGGCCTCGGACCGGTGATCCCAGAAGCTGATCTCCTTGGTGAGGCGCTCCTTGACCGCGGCCTCGGTCTTGTCGATGAGTCCGATCCTCCTGTCGGCGACCTCCCTAAGGTGCTCCGGCACGACGCGCACCACGGCGTGCTCTTGGGCCTTCTGCTCCAGCCCGCGGCCTATCCACGCGCACTCGGGGCGCGCCAGGATCGCGTCGACCCCGGGCTCGCCCTCCTTGAGGGGGCGGTAGTCCAGGTACGGCGCGTACTGGAGATGGCGGGCGTTGCCGGAGGCGTCGATCTCCACATAGAGCATGCGCTTGGAGATGACGCGCCTCTCGCCGCTCCGGGTCACGCTCGCGTCCTGGATGGCGTGCTCCAGGTAGAACAGGACACGCGGCTCGACGCCGGGATCGCGATCATCGACGAGCACCGTGCCCCGGCGGAGCAGGTCCCGGTTGCGCTCCAGGGTCAGGTCGATGGCGGCGTCCAGGAGGGGATGCCCGGGGCACACGAAGGCGGCTAGGGCCTGACCCTGCGGCGCCACCAGCGACTTCTCGAAGGCGATGCGCTCGTAGCGCGGCAGCACGGGCTGGCCGATGCCGATGAGGCGGTCCCTCTGGCGGATCGGACCGGGGACGTGGGTCAC
>JAANMX010001926.1_pt1 | contig 22158 bp, 17 predicted proteins | sample 7279681 | NCBI WGS metagenome assembly JAANMX01 (sample SAMN14094542, study PRJNA606508) | bioreactor metagenome | isolation source: A lab-scale SPAN reactor treating ammonium-rich wastewater day 351 | place: Ireland: Galway | collected 2018-01-01
TCTCCAAGGTTGTTGGTCAATTTTGCGATTGTCAATCGGCGTTGGGGATTGCTTCGGGGCTATCGCCCCTCGCAATGACAAAATAAGGTGAATTGTTACATTAAAGTTAATCATATGGAGTAAATACTTAATCATCAATCTTTAATCTTTAATCTTTATTTTTATCGTGAAAGGAGCGAAAACCATGTTGAACCTCTCCATCCTGGTCGAGGCCAGCGCCCAGGACTACCCCGCCAGCCCCGCCGTCATCTTCAACGACCGCACCCTGACCTACGCTCAGTTGAACGGGGCCGCCAACATGTTCGCCAACGGCTTGCGCAAGCTGGGCATCGGCCAGGGCGACAAAGTGGCAGTGATGATCCCCAACCTGCCCTATTTTCCCATCGCCTATTACGGCATCCTCAAAACCGGGGCCACGGTTGTGCCTTTCAACGTGCTCTTCACCGCCCGCGAGGTGGCCTATCACCTGCAAGATAGCGACGCCGCCGCGCTGGTGGGCTTCGCCATGTTCGCAGAGCCGGCCTACAACGGCTTCCAACAGGTGGAAAGCTGCAAGCATCTGATCATCGCCAGCGCGGACCCGGCCCAGCCCTTCACGCATGCCGATGCAGCGGTGCTCGACTTCAACCGCTTCCTGGGCATGGGCGGGTCCCCGGTCTTCGATACGGTGCAGACCGCGGCCGATGACACCGCCGTCATCCTCTACACCTCTGGCACCACCGGCAGCCCCAAAGGCGCGCAGTTGACGCACAGCAACATGGTCATGAACGCCCGCGTCAGCGTGGATCTGGTGGGCAGCGGGGTCGGGGATGTGGCCCTGACCGTGCTGCCCCTTTTCCATTCTTTCGGGCAGACGGTGCTGATGAACGCCTGCTTCATGGCCGGCGCCGCCATCACCCTGCTGCCCCGCTTCACGCCGGACGCGGCCCTGGCAATCATGCAGCGGGACAATGTCACCATTTTTGCCGGCGTGCCCACCATGTATTGGGCGCTGTATGCCTATCCCGAGGCCCACAAATTCGATCTGGACAAGATCGCCCGCACCTTGCGCATTGCTGCGTCGGGCGGCGCGGCCATGCCGGTGGAATTGATGCGCAACTTCGAGGCCCGCTTCCGTGTCCCGATCCTCGAAGGCTACGGTCTCAGCGAAACCTCGCCGGTGGCCAGTTTCAATGTGTCGAGCAAGCCGCGCAAGCCCGGCAGCATCGGCATCCCGGTGTGGGGCGTGCAGATGGCGCTGGTCGATGACAACAACGCCATCTTGCCCAAGCCGACCGAGCCGGGCGCGCTCAGCGCGGTGGGCGAGATCGTGATCCGCGGCCACAATGTGATGAAAGGCTATTACAAACGGCCCGAAGCCACGTCCGAGGTGATGCAGGGCGATTGGTTCCACACCGGCGACCTGGCGCGGGTGGATGATGAGGGCTATTACTTCATCGTCGACCGCAAAAAGGAGATGATCCTGCGCGGGGGCTTCAACGTGTACCCGCGCGAGATCGAAGAATTCTTGATGACGCACCCCAAGGTGTCGCTGGTGGCGGTGAAAGCGGTGCCCGATGAGAAGCTGGGCGAGGAAGTGAAGGCCTACATCGTGCTGAAGCCGGGGGAAAGCGCCACTGCCGAGGAGATCATGGCGTTTGCCAAAGAGGGACTGGCCGCGTACAAGTATCCCCGTTTTATCGAATTCCGCTCTGAATTGCCGATGACCGCCACCGGCAAGATCCTGAAGCGGGCGCTGATCGACAAGGAATAGAGACCATGGACTATCGCACCCTGGGCCGCACCGGCCTCAAAGTCTCCGCCCTCTGCCTGGGCACCATGCAGTGGGGCTGGACCAGTGATGAAGCGACCGCGTTTGCGGTGATGGACGCCTTTTTCGAGGCGGGCGGCAATTTCCTCGACACCGCCGACATCTACTCGCGCTGGGCCGAGGGCAACCCCGGCGGCGTCAGCGAAGCGATCATCGGGCGCTGGCTGCGCGCCCGCGACTGCCGCCGTCAGATCGTGCTGGCCACCAAAGTGCGCGGGCGCATGTGGGAGGGGCCGAATGGCGAGGGGCTGAGCCGGGCGCACATCATGCAAGCCGCCGAAGATAGCCTGCGCCGGCTGGGCGTCGAGGCCATCGACCTGTATCAAATCCACTCGGACGACCCGGGAACGCCGATGGAAGAGACCCTGCGGGCGCTGGATGACCTGGTGCGGCAGGGCAAGGTGCGCTATCTCGGCTGCTCCAACCTCACGGCCTGGCGGCTGATGAAGGCGCTGGGCATCAGCGAGCGGCTGGGGCTGGCCCGTTATGACAGCCTGCAACCCCATTACAGCCTCGTGCACCGCCGCGAGTTCGAGGCGGAGCTGAAGCCGCTGTGCGAAGCGGAGGGGGTGGGCGTCATCCCCTACAGCCCCCTGGCCGGGGGATTTCTCACCGGCAAGTATCGGCCCGACGCGGAGCCGCCGGCCTCGGCCCGGTTGGGCGGGGTGCGGCGCTATTTCAATGCCCGCGGCTGGGCCACTCTGGCTGCGGTGGAAGCGGCCGCGGCGGAGCGCGGGGTCACGCCTCTGCAGATCGCCCTGGCCTGGCAATTGGCGCAGCCGGTGATCACCGCGCCGATCATCGGCGCCAACACGGTGGCGCAGTTGCAGGAATCGTTGCAAGCGCTGGCCGTGCAACTCACCTCAGCCGAGCTGGCGCAGTTGAATCAGGCCAGCGCCGATGATGGACGATAGACGATGGACGATGGACGAAAGACGAAAGTTCTTGCTTTCAGGACAACTCCTTCGTCCTTCGTCCTTCGTCTATCCCCCCCAATCATGCTGCCCAAAACCGTTCCCAGGTGGCTTGCGCTACTTCGCGGCTGCGGGCGGTGAGGCGGGCCACGTCCAGATGCGGGATCTGGCGGCCCCGCATCAGCACGCGGCCGGCGACGATCGTGGTGTCCACCTTGCGGCCATCGAAGCCGAACATGATGTGCCAGGGCAGGTTGGCCAGGGTCAGGGGCGTGGGCGGGTCATAGTCCAGCAGGATCAGGTCGGCGGCCGCGCCCGCTTCTAGCCGGCCCAGGGCCTGGCCAAAGAAACGCTGGGCCAGGATGGCGTTGTTGCCGATCGCCACCTGCACGAGTTGATCCGCGGGCAGCAGGCGGGGATCTTGGCCCGCGGCTTTGTGCAGCAGATAGGCCACGCGCATCTCTTCGAACATGTCGTTGCTGAAGCCATCGTTGCCCAGGGCCAGCTTCACGCCCCCGCGCAGCATGGTGGGCACCGCGGCCACGCCCACAGCGTTGTTCATGTTCGAGCGGGGCTGGTGGCTGACCCAGACGCCCTTGCTGCGCAGGCGGGCCATCTCCCAGGCGTCGATGTCGATGGCGTGGGCGACGATGGTGCGGGGGCCGAGGATGCCGCGCTCGGAGAGGCGGTCGATGGTGGGCAGGCCATAGGTCGCCAGCGAGTGTTCGCGGTCGGCGGGGCCTTCGGCGGCGTGGATGTGGAAGCCGCTGTGCCCCAGGCTCTCCGCCTCGGCCACGCAGCGGTCGAGGGTGGCGTCGCTGAGGGTGAGGGCGGCATGCAGGCCGAAGGTGGCGGCCAGCCGGGGGTGAGGCTGGGCCTGCATCCGGCGGATGAAGCGGGCGTTTTCGCGGATGCCGGCCGCGGCCACGGCCTCGCCATCCCGGTCGCTGACTTCGTAGCAGAGGCAGGCGCGCAGCCCCGTCTCCTCCACCGCCGCGGCGATGATGTCCAGAGAGCCGTCGATGCAGCGGTTGCTGGCGTGGTGGTCGATCAGGGTGGTTGTGCCGGAGCGGATGGCGTCGATCAGGGGCAGGAGGGCGGAGTAACGCACGCCGTCGGCGTCGAGGGCGCGGTCGAGCGGCCACCACAGGCGCTGCAAGATCTCGGGGAAGTCCTTCATGGGGGGGCCGGGGATGTACATGCCGCGGGCAAAGGCGCCGTAGAAATGGGTGTGGGCGCAGATCATGCCGGGCAGGGCCAACATGCCGCCGGCGTCCAGGCGTTGGGCCTGGGGATGCGCTTGCTCCAGGGCGGCGCTTTCGCCCACCGCGGCGATCTGCTCGCCCTCGATCAGGATGGCGCCGTCGGCGATGTAGTGCGGCTCGTCGCCGAAGGTGAAGACGCGGGCGTGGGTGATGAGCATGGCAAAACTCCGTTTTCTTTGATATTGGGTAATTGGTAATGATTAATGGTTAATGATTAAGAATATGTTTATTGCCGCGTGATTTAATCATGTAACAATTCACCTTATTTTGTCATTGCGAGGGGCGATAGCCCCGAAGCAATCCCCAACGCTGATTGACATGCACAGAATTGACAAGCCACCTTGGAGATTGCTTCGCTGCACTCGCAATGACACATCAGGTGAACTGTTACTTAATCATTAATCATTATTGATTATGAGCCGGGGCGGCGAAATCGGCGATGAAATAGACCATGCCCCACTGGTTGCGGGCGGCGCCGATGCCGATCTCGGTGTAGTTGGGGGAGAGGAGATTGCGGCGGTGGGGGTCGGCGCCGAGGGGTTCATCATACCACCATTCCAGCGCCAGCTCAGGATAACGGGCGTAGACCCAGTTCTCGCCCGCCCAATTGGCGGTGTAGCCGGCCCGTTGCAGGCGCTGGCGCAGGGTGGCGCCATCTCCGCCGGTGTGGCTGCACGCGTCGCGGGCCTGGCAGTCCTCGGCGTGGGCCTGCGCGGCCTGCGCCAGCACCGGCGACCAGAGCAGGGGGGGCAGGCCGTGGGCAAAGCGGCGTTCGTTGATCAGGTCGGCCAGATAGCGGGGCCAGTCGGTCAGGTCCTCGGGGGCGCGAAGGGGCGGGGGCGTGAAGGGCACGGGCGTGGGCGTGGCCGTGGGGATGGGGGTGAGGGTGGGCGTGGGCGTGGCCGTGCGGAAGCTGGGCGTGGCCGTTGGCGTGGGGGTGAGGGGGATGAGCAGCACCTGGCCGATGCTGAGGATGGCGCTCTCGTCGCCCAGGCGGTTGGCCGCGATCAGTTCGTCCAGGCCGACGCCAAAACGGGCGGCGATGGCCCACAGCGAATCGCCGGCCTGCACGATGTGCAGCACGCGCAGGTCGGGCGTGGGGGTGGGGGTGGCTGTGGGCGTGGGCGTGGGGGTGCGCGTGGGGGCGGCGTCGGTGGGCAGGGGCGTGGGGGTGGGCGTCGGCGTCGCTGCCGGATCGGGCGTGGGGGTGGGCGTGGCTGTGGGGGTGATGGGGATGACCAGTTCCGCGCCCACTTCCAGGGCGCTGGCGTCGAACAGGCGATTGGCCGCGCTGAGTTGCTCGAGGCTGACGCCGTAGCGGGCGGCGATGGCCCAGGCCGTATCCCCCGACTGCACGATGTGACGGGGACGCAGATCGGGCGTGGGCGTGGGCGGCGGCGGCAGGGGCGTGGGCGTGGCAGAGGGGGACGCGGGCGCGTCCGTGCCGGTTTTGACGATCTGCACTGCCTGTTGGCGCCAATTGCAGCCCGATAGCAGCAGCGCGGCCAGGATCAGCGCCGGTACCCACGCCCGCTTCATGCCGCCCATCTCCCGACATTGCAAGAAGAAAACGATCATCTGAACGATTAAAGCGAATAAACGAGATTATGCGTAAAACGTAAAACGTTAATTATAGCGATAACTTCACCAATCTACCAATCTACTAACCAACTAACCAACTAGCCAACCAACCAACTAACCAACCACTCACAACGGCCAGATGATGGGGATGAAAAGGGAAGAGAGGATCCAGAGCAGGAGGTTGAGGGGCGCGCCGACGCGGGTGAAGTCGAGGAAGCGGTAGCCGCCCACACCGTAGACCATGGTATTGGTCTGGTAGCCGACCGGGGTCATGAAGCTGGCCGAGGCTGCAAAGGTGACGGCCATCAAAAAGGGGACAGGGCTGGCGCCCAAGGCCTGGGCGGTGGAGATGGCCAGCGGCGCCAAGACCACCGCCGTGGCCTGGTTGGACATGGCCTCGGTCAGCATCATGGCCATGAAATAAAAAGCGGCCACCAACAGCCAGGGATGCGAGGGGCCAAGCAGATCGACCACATGATTGGCCAGCCATTGCGCCAGCCCCGAATGCTCCATCGCCGCCTCCAACGAGAGGATGCCGCCCAGCATCACCAGCACCCGCTTGTCCAGGGCAGCGTAGGCCTCATCCAGGTCGATCACGCCGAACAGCACCAGGGCAAACGCGCCTGCCAGCGCGCTGACCATGACTGGCAACAGATCGAAAAAGGTGGCGAGCACCACCGCGGCCATGACGCCAACGGCCCAACTGGCCTGCCGCCGCCGCGCGGGCAGGGGCACATCCAGCAGGAGCAGGAAATCGGGGCTTTGGCGCAGGGCCACCATCGCTTCTGGCCGGCCCAACAGCAGCAACATGTCTCCGGCCATGAGGGACTCGTGTCCCAGCTTGCCAAACACCGGCTGCCCGCGGCGCTGGATGCCCACCGCCACCGCGCCGAACCGCTGCCGGAAGTTGACTTCCTTGAAGGAATGGCCGACCAGGGAGGAATGGGGCGCGACCACGACTTCGGCCAAGGCCACACTCTCCCGCTTCTCCAGCAACTCTGGCGCCAGCTTGCGCAGGGGAGAGATGGCCAGCCCCTCTGATTCCTGCACCGCCAGCAACTGCTGCAGCGGCGCCCGCACCAGGATCACATCGCCGGGGCGGAAATGGCGGGAGCTGCCGGGCAGATGGATGGTGCGGCCCTCGCGCAAGATGTCGAGCACGGTGATGTCGAAACGCGCGCCCAGATCGGACTCGACCAGGCGCTTGCCCACCAGCGGCGACTCCGGCAGCACCACGACTTCGCTCAGGTATTCGCGCACGCCATATTTGTCCAGCAAATTGCCCTCGCCCTGCCGCGCCGGGATCAGCCGCCGCCCGATCAGGAGGATGTAGGCCAGCCCCGCCAGCAGGACGATGATCCCCAGGGGCGTGAAATCGAGCATGCGGAAGGTGTAGACCCCTGCCTTTTGGGCGATCCCGGCCACCAGCAGGTTGGTGGAGGTGCCGATCAGGGTGAGGGTGCCGCCCAACATGCTTGCAAAGGAGAGGGGCATCAGCAATCGCGAGGGGGAGATGTGCAGATCGTCGCCGATCTTGAGCACCAGGGGGATGAAGACCGCCACCACCGCGGTGTTGAGCACAAAGGCGCTGATCAGGGCCACCGTCAGCATCAGGGTGATCAGCAAGCGCGTTTCGCTGTGCCCAGCCGTCTGCACGATGCGTTCGGCCAGTTCGTTGAGGGCGCCGGTGTGTTGTAGGCCCGCGCTCAGCACCAGCATGGCGGCGATGGTGATCGTGGCCGGGTTGACGAATCCCGCCACCCCTTCGGCGGGGGTGATGATGCCGCTGACCATGAGGGCAATCATGACGCCAAGGGCGATGAAATCGACTCGCCAGCGCTCGCTGGCAAAGAGGATCACAGCGGTGAGGAGCAGGGCGAGGACGAGCAGGCCGTCGGAGGTCATGGGGGGGGCGTAGGGTGTGGGGCGTGGGGCGTGCCGGGCATTGTACTGCATCGCCGTGGGATCGCCTCTACGTGTGCGCCCCGAAGGGCTTCTTGGGGATTTCTACGATGGAGGATGGGCGATGGCGGCGCGTGGTGGAGGGCAGTGCGATCAGGGAGTGGGGCGGGGTGATGAGGGCCACGGTTAAGCGGTCGGAGCGCTGCGAGCGCTCCGACCGCTGGCGGCATCCCACCTCCATGCCCCGAAGGGCTTCTTGGGAATTTCTACGGTGGACGATAGACGATGGACGATGGACGATGGACGAAGGCTTTCGCGAATCCGCCTTCGTCTACCTTCGTCCCTCGTCTCAAAGATCCAGCGTCGCCGCCAGCGGATAATGATCTGAGGCGAGGGCGGCGGGCGCGGCGTCGATGCGCCGGCAGAGGCGCAGGTAGGGAACCAGGGGCCGGGAGAGGAGGATGTAATCGATGCGAAACCGGGCGTCGGGCGTCTCATAGGTGGCAGCCTGGCCCGCGCCGGCCAGGATCCAGGCGTCGGTATAGCCGGCCTTGTCCAGCCGGGGCAAGACCTGGGCAGGATAAAGCGCGTCCCAGCCCTGGGCCGCGACCGCGGCTTGCAAGGCCGCCTCGCTGTCATACCCGCACCAATCCGCGGTCGAATAGCTGTTGAGATCGCCCATGAGCACGTGCGGCCGCGCCCGGTCGCGGGCCGTCCAGGTCAGCAGGGCCTGTGTCTGGGCCAGACGCACCGCCTCGCTGCGGGGGTCGAGATGGGTGACATAGAGGGTCAGCGTCTGTTCAGCGCCGGGCAGCAGCACCCGCGCTTCCAGCAGCCCGCGCGGGCTGTGGCCCGCGGGCGCGGGTAGATGGTGCGCGGCCGCGGCCAGGATCGGCCAGCGGCAGAGCAGAGCGTTGCCGAAGCCCTGCGCGGGGCGGTCGAAGGCCAGGGAGAAGGCCTGCGCCTGGCCGAAGGCAAAGTGCATGCCCAGGCGTTCGGCCATGTAAACCAGCGCCGGCTGCCCCAGCGCCGCGGTCAGATGCGGATGAAAGACCTCGTTCAGGCCGATGATGTCGGCCCGGCTGGCCGCAATCACCTCGATCACGCGCTCTACATCCGTGACGCCGTCGCTTCCTTCCCAATAGTGCACGTTGTAGGTGAGGAGGTTCATGGGGGGTGGTTAGTTGGGTGGTTGGGTGGTTGGGTGGTTGGTTAAGTTGGTTTGTTAGTTGGTTGGTAAATTGGTAGATTGGTAGATTGGTGAAGATCGTCCGTCTACCAACCAACCAACGAACTAACCAACCAACCAACTAACCAACTACCCTCCCCCCCACCATCACCATCCCCACCTGGGTTTCGGGGATGGCGGCGGGGTCGCAGGTGAAGGGATCGCGGTCGAGGACGATCAGGTCGGCGAGGTAGCCGGGGGCGATGCGGCCTTGCTGATGCGCCTGGCCCACAGCCGCGGCGGCGTCCAGGGTGTAGGCCCGCACCGCCTCGGCCACGGTCAGGCGCTGCCGCGGATACCACCCCCCGGCCGGATAGCCATCCACCCGCTGCCGGGTGACCGCGGCGTGAATGCCCAGCCAGGGGTTGGGGTCGGCCACCGGCGCATCCGAACCAAAAGCCAGCAGCGCGCCCCCGTCCAGCAAATCACGAAAGGCATAGGTGTTGGCCCCGCGCGCGCCCCACAGCCGGTCGGTGTTGACCATGTCATCGGCGCAATGGATCGGCTGCACCGAAGCGGTGAGGCCCAGCCCGGCCAGCCGCGGCAAATCCGCCGGCTGGATCGTCTGCACATGCTCGATGCGATGGGGCAGGCTGGGCGGGTTCTCGGAACCGCGGGCCAGCGTCTCCTCGAAAATGTCCAGCACCTCGCGGTTGGCGCGGTCGCCGATGGCGTGGATGGAGATGGCGAGGCCGTGGCGGTGCGCCTTGCCGATCACAGCCGCGACTTCGGCGGGCGGGGTGAGATACATGCCGGTATTGCCCGGCTCCCCCTCGAAGGGGGCCAGCATCCAGGCCGTGCGCGCGCCCAGCGAGCCATCCGCAAAGAGCTTGACATGCCCCAACCGCACCCATTCATCCCCGAAACCGCTGCGCAACCCCAGGGCGATAAGGTGATCGATGTTGCCGGCCTCGATATTGCAGGTGATGCGCAGGGGCAGGCGGCCCTGATCGCGCAGGCGGATGTAGCGCTGCAAGGCCAGCGGCCCCTCTTCGTGATGATCCTTCATGCGCTGATCGTGGATGGCCACGATGCCCAGGCGATTCAAATCCGCGGCCACAGCCAGGATGGCGGCCTCGGCCTGGGCTGTCGGGGGCTGGGGGATGGCGCGGCGCACCAGATTGATGGCCAGTTCGCGCAGCACGCCGGTGGGTTGGCCCTGTGCATCGCGATCGATCACGCCGCTGGGCGGATCGGGCGTGTGCGCGGTGACGCCGGCCGCGGCCAGCGCCGCGCTGTTGGCCACAGCTGCGTGCATATCGGTGCGCCAGAGCAGGGCCGGCCGCGCCCCGGTGATCGGGTCCAGATCGTGGCGGGTGGGGAAGCGCGGCTGCGGCCAATCCACCTCCCGCCAGCCAAACCCCAGCGCCCAGGCCCCCTCTGGCAGGGTGGGCAGATACGCGGCCACCTGCGCCAGCAGCGCCTCCAGGCTGGCCGCGGCGTAAAGGGACATCTGCCCCCGCCGCCAGGCCATGTCATGGAAATGGATGTGGCTGTCGCAGAAGCCGGGCAGAGTCAAGGCCCCGCCCAGGTCGTAAACCATCGTCTCGGGCCGGGCCAGGGCCAGGATGTCGGCGTCGCGGCCCACCGCGGTGATGCGGCCCTGAGCGATGGCGACTGCCTCGGCCCAGGGCTGGCCGGGGATCTGCGTGTAGATGCGGGCGTTGTGCAAGATGATCGGGAGCATGGCAAGGATCAGAATGGGGAAGAGAGGAACAGGTGCGCCCAATCATACGGGGCGCGGGGCGATTGGGCAAGGGCAGGGGGGAGGGGGCAGTATTCAGTATTCAGTATTCAGTATTCAGTATTCAGTATTCAGTATTCAGTATTCAGTATTCAGTATTCAGTATTCAGTATTCAGTATTCAGTGGGCAGGGGGCAGGGGGCAGGGGGCAGGGGGCAGTCGAACGATCGGGCTGGGTTTGTTAGAATATGCCGCCGAATGAATTCGGCGTCTGATACAAAGAAATCCGTTAAAACGGTTTGCATATGACACAATTCTGCCATAACAACCTTCTTTAGAATATGCCGCCGAATGAATTCGGCGTCTGATACAAAGAAACTCGTTAAAACGGTTTGCATATGACGCCATTCTGTCATAACAACCTGCTTCAGCAGGTTTCTGATAGCAGACCGTGAATTCATTCACGGGGCGGCGTGGTTAGCCGATGCCGCCGGAAATCGCCGCCGAATGAGAGCCGCCGAATATGCCGCCGAATGAATTCGGCGTCTGATACAAAGAAACCCGTTAAAACGGGTTATGAATGACGCCATTCTGTCATAACAACCTGCTTTAGCAGGTTTCTGATAGCAGACCGTGAATTCATTCACGGGGCTAATAGCAGACCGTGAATTCATTCACGGGGCTAATACCAGACCGCGAATTCATTCACGGGACTGATAGCAGACCGTAAATTCATTCACGGGGCTGATACCAGACCGTAAATTCATTCACACGGAGCCTGGTGCAAATGGGTCAGTGCCAGGAGGCGCCGACTCCGCTAACTCATTTTATACACACCCGAAAAATTTTTCGCCCCGGCTGGATTGTCTGCCCCACTCGCGCTATACTCAGGGCCACTCCCCCTCTCCCCTCTCCCCTCTCCCCTTCTCCCCTCTCCCTCTCCTCACGATGTCACAGCCCCGCCCCCTCACCATCGGCATCATCGACTATCTCAACGTCGAGCCGCAATACTACCGGCTGGAAGAGCGGTTGGCCGGCCAACCGGTGCGCTTTCGCCGCGGCGTTCCCACCGAACTCAACCGCAGCCTGGCCGCGGGCGAGATCGACCTGGCCCCGATCAGTTGCATCGAGGCCGCCCGCCTCGCCCCCCAGGTCGCCATCCTGCCCGATCTCTCCATCGCCACCATCGGCGCGGTCAAAACCGTCATCCTCTTCAGTTGGATGCCCGACCCGCGGGAGTTGGATGATGTGCGCATCGCCCTCTCCAACCAATCCGCCGCCTCGGTGGAGTTGGTCAAGATCCTGGCCCGGCATTTCTGGCGGGTGCAGCCCCGCTACAGCACCGAGCCGCAAGACCTGGAGCAGATGCTGCGCCGCGCCGCCGCCGCCCTGCTGATCGGCGATGGCGCGCTGATCGAGTCCGCGCACCGCCGGCCCATCCCCGGCCGCGGCCAGCCCTACGCCTTCGATCTGGGCGACGAGTGGCTGAAATGGACCGGCCTGCCCTTCGTCTTCGCGCTGTGGGCGGCGCGACGCGACGCCCTGCCCGCCATCGCCGACCTCGGCATCGCGCCCGCGCTCTACGCTAGCAAAGCCGAGGGCCTCGCCCACATCCCCGAGATCGCCCAGGCCTACGCCCCCCGCCTCGGCCTGCCCACCGGCGTGCTCACCAAATACCTGCACGACCTGCGCTACGACCTCAGCGAGCGCGACCGCGCCGGCCTGCTCACCTACTTCCGCCTCGCCCTGCCCGGCTTCGACCCGGCCAGCCTCTCCTGCTGGCGCCCAGAGCAGGGCATCCATCCCCTGTTCCAGGGCATCACCCCGGCCGAACTGGCCCTCGCACCCTGACCGGGCCTGCCATGAATCGTCTCCTGCTCCTGCTGACCGTGCTGCTCCTCGGCGCTTGCGCCGGCCCCCGCCCCGCGCCGGCCCCCGCCCTGCCGGCGCAGGAGCAGACGCCGGCCCCCACGGCCACGCCCACCCCCACCGCGACCTCGACCGCCACACCCACATCCACACCCACCGCCACGCCGACTGCTAAACCCACTTCGACGCCCACCGCCACGCCCACCCCCACCCCGCCCCCCGCCGAACAGCTGGCCGCCGGTGACCGCCTGCTGCACCACGGCGATTACAGCGCCGCGGCCGCGGCCTTTCAGGCCCTGCGCGACCGCGCCCCCGACCCCGCCACCGCCGCGGCCGCCGCCTTTGGCCTGGGCCAGGCCCTGTGGGCCGCGGAGCAGACCGCCGCCGCCGTGGCCGCCTTTGCCGCCATCCCCCCCGATTCAGCCTTTGCCGCCCAGCACCCCGAACTGCTCTACTGGCTGGGCCGCGGCTACAGCCTGCTCGGCCAGGAAACCGCAGCCATCGCCGCGTTCCAAAGCTTCGCCGCACGCCAACCCCTGACCGCAGCCTGGGCCTTCCAGGCCGCGGGCGACGCCGCAGCCGCCACCCTCGACCCCGCCCTGGCCATCCAGCTCTACGAGCAGGCCCTGGCCGCGGCCCCAGATGCCGCCGCGGCCGCCCGCGCCCGCGAAGGCATGGCCGCCACCGCAATGGCCGCCGGCGATCTGGCCGCGGCCTTGCGCCAGTACAACGCCATCCTCGCCATCGCCCAGAACGCAGGCTACCGCAGCGAGATCCTCTTCCTGCGCGGGCAGGCCCAACAAGCCGCCGGCGACCTGCCCGCGGCCTGGCAAAGCTACGAACAGGCCCTGCGCAGCGCCCCGGCCGCCACCCACGCCTATCTCGCCCTCCTCGCCCTGCAAAATGACAGCCAGCAGGTGGATGACCTCCTGGCCGGGCGGGTCTATCTGGCTGCGGGCGCGCACCAAGCCGCCATCGCCGCCTTCTACCGCCATCTGGAAGCCACCCCCGACCACGACGGCGAAGCCCACCTCCTGGCCGCCCAGGCCTACGAAGGGCTGGGCAATTACGACGCCGCCGCCGTGGAATGGCGGCAGATCATCGACACGCACCCCGACGACTCCCGGCTGGGCGAGGCCTGGCTGGGTTTGGCCCGCGGGCGCTGGCGGCAGAACGACCCCGCCGCCGCTCGCGCCCTCTATCTGCAAGCCGCGGCGGCCCGGCCCGACCCGACCAGCGCAGGCACAGCCCTGTGGTGGGCCGGCGTCCTGGCCGAACGAGACCCGGCAATGCTGCGCGGCGCCGCCGCCATCTTCCAGCGCCTGGCCGACACCTATCCCCGCCACGAGCGCAGCCAGGAGGCCGCGTTCCGGGCCGGGCTTAGCCTCTATCAGGCCGGCGACCTGCCCGCGGCCCTGGAACAATGGCAGGCCCTGGCCGCGGCGGGGCAAGATTTCTGGCACGCGGCCGCGGCCTATTGGGCGGGCAAAACCCTGGAAGCGCAGGGCGACACAGCCGCGGCCCAGGCGCAGTGGCAGGCAATGACCACGATCTGGGGCGAGGGCAATTACTACGGCCTGCGCGCCGCCCAGCAGACGCAGACCCTCAGCCCGCCCCCGGCCCAGCCGCCCGCGGCCGAACCATCCGCCGCCGCTGCGGATCTGGCGATCTGGCTGGCCGGCTGGCTGCCGCTGGACGCCGCGCCCGATCTGGCCGCGGCGCCGCCGGAGTTGGCGCGGCCCGCCGGCCTGCACGCCATGGGCGAATACGCCGCCGCCCGCAGCGCCTACGAGGCCCTGCGCACGCGCTGGCAGCCGGACGCGGTCGCCCTGGCCCGGCTGGCGCTGCACGCGGCCGCGCGGGGCTATTACGACACCTCGATCCGCGCCGCCGCCCGTGTGCAGACCCTCTCGGGCCGCGCCCTGGCGCAGACGCCGCGAGCGTTGCAAACGTTGATCTACCCCACCTATTACGACGACCTGATCCTGCCCGCGGCCGCCGCCAATGACCTGGAGCCGGCCCTCTTCTTCGCCCTGATCCGCCAGGAATCGCTGTTTGGCGCGGGCGCGGCCAGCCCCGCCGCGGCCCGCGGCCTGGCGCAGATCATCCCCAGCACCGGGCGCGCCATCGCCGAACGCCTGAACTGGCCCAATTACAGCGCCGAATTACTCTTCCGGCCCTATGTGAACGTGGCTTTTGGCGCGCATTATCTGGCCGAAGGGATGGCAGGCGCGGGCGGCAGCGTGTTGCAGGCCCTGGCCGGCTACAATGGCGGCCCCGGCAATGCCGCGTTCTGGCGGCGGCAGGCGGGCGCGGATGAGGATCTGTTCGTGGAATTGGTCAGCTTCGAGGAGACGAAGACCTATCTGCGGGCGATCACGGTGCAGGCGCAGCACTATCGCCGCCTTTATCCCTGGCTGGCGCAGGAGGCAAGATGAGTGTGATGACAGAGGCGCCCCATTTTTTGAAGCTGGGCGGCAGCCTGATCACAGCCAAATATCAGCCCCTGACCCCGCGGCCCCGCGTGATCGAGCGGCTGGCCCACGAGATCGCGGCGGCGCGGGCCGGCCATCCCCAACGCCCTCTGCTGCTTTCGCATGGCAGCGGCAGCTACGGGCACGCGCTGGGGCGGCGCTACCGCACTCGCCAGGGCGTGAGCGGGGCCGAAGGCTGGCGCGGCTTTGCCGAGACAGCGCACATCGCTGCGCAATTGCACCGCCTGGTGATGGCGGCGCTGCTGCGAGCGGGGGTGCCGGCCTTCAGCCTGCCACCGTCCGCGCTGGTCCACTGCCGCCTGGGGGAGATCGTCGCTTTCACGGCCGAGCCGCTGCTGGCCGCGCTGGCAGCCGGGCTGGTGCCTGTGGTCTACGGCGATGTGGCCTTCGACGCGGCCCGCGGGGGGGGGATCGTCTCCACCGAGCAGGTGCTGGCCGCGCTGACGCCGCTGCTGCAACCGCAGCACATCAGCCTGGTGGGCGTGGTGGATGGCGTGTTCGACGCCGACCCGATCCAGCATCCCGCGGCCCGGCGCCTGCCCCACCTGACCACCGCACAGTTGCCCGATCTGGCTGCGGCGCTGGGCGGCTCGCATGGCATCGACGTCACCGGCGGCATGTTTGCCAAGGTGACGGCGATGGCCGATCTGCTGGCTGCACATCCGCACCTGCGCATCCACTTGCTTTCCGGCGAGATCCCGGGCCAGGTGCAGCGGCATCTCGCCGACCCCGATCTGGCCCTGGGCACGACCCTGACCCGGTGAGTTTGCCGCCCATCCCCCGCGCGCGGGTATAATTCAGTGGCCAGTGGTCAGTATTCAGTATTCAGTATTCAGTATTCAGTATTCAGTGTTCAGTCGTCAGTGGTCAGTCATCGGTTGGATGATTGGCCGCCGCCTTTCAACGTTGTATCACGATCTCCCAATCATCTCATGACCTACACCTGCCGGCGCTGCGGCCAGCATGTTCCCAGCGAGTACGCGGTCTGCACTCAATGCGGCGCCGCCGCCCACCGGCCCGACGATGTGATCCGCTGCCAGCATTGCCGCCGCCGCGCCCCCTCTGTCCTCACCCTCTGCCCACATTGCGGGCGCAAGCTGGCGCCCTGGCGCCCTGGTCGCGCCCTGGCCTCTGCCGGGCTGCTGCTGCTGCTGGCTTTGTGGCTGATCATCGGCGGCGGCGGGGCGGTGCTGAGCCGGGCCGCGCGCGGGCTGACCGCGCTGCTGCCCCCGCCTGCCACGCTGGCGCCCGCGCCGGTGGGAGCGCCCCTCTTGCCCACGGCCACCGCGGCCCCGGTGGCGCAGGCCACCGTCACATCCCAGCCGACCCTAGCCACCCCCACGCTGATCATCCTGCCCACGGCCACGGCCACGCCCACACCCACGGCCACGCCCACGCCCACCGAAACCCCGATCCCCGAGCAGACCTACACGGTGCAGCCGGGCGATACACCCATCGGCATCGCCGACCGGTTCGGTATCAGCGTCGCCGATCTGTTGGCCTACAACAACATCAGCGACCCCACGTCGCTGCGGGTGAATCAGGAACTGCGCATCCCGCCGGCGGTCACAGCCACGCCCACAGGCACGCCCACCACCGAACCCACATCCACTGCCACCGCTCCATCGGAGGCGACACTCCCGGCGGCCACGCCATCCGCCACGGCCACAGCCGTTGCGCCCGCCACAGCCGCCGTTGCGACCGCCACGGCCACAGCCGTTGCGCCCGCCACGGCCACACCGGGTGGGCCGGTCGTCTACGTGGTGCAGCCGGGCGATACGCCGATCGGCATCGCCAACCAGTTTGGCGTGACCGTGGCCAACCTGCTGGCCTACAACAACATCAGCGACCCCACGACCCTGCGGGTGAACCAGGAGTTGCGCATCCCCCCCGCCGGCTACACCCCGCCCACGCCCACGCCGCGGCGCCCCACCGCCACACCCACACCCGCAGCCACGCCCACACCCAGCATCACCCTGGCCGCGCCGGTGCTGAGCAGCCCCGGCAACAACGCGCCCTTCAAAGGCATCGAGAATACCGTCGTCTTGCAGTGGCAGAACCCCGGCGGCCTGCCGGCGGGCGTCGAAAACGTGCTCTACATCGGCGTGCTCGTCGCCCCCGACGCCATCGACTGGCGTTTCAACGATCCATTGGGCGCGGTCACCGAGTTCCGCGTGCCCGAATGGTTGTTCGGCCAGGCCCCGCAAGAATTCGGGCGCACCTACGTCTGGTATGTGCAGGCGGCCCGCGTCACCCGGCAGGATGGGCAGGTCACAGCCGTTTCCCCCGTCTCCCCACCCAGCACCCAGTTCCGCTTCCAGTGGAATTGACTCTTTTCGTACAAAATGATTAATGATTAATGATTAAAAATATACTTACCACAGAGCGTTTTTAATCTTTAATCTTCAGTCTTTAAGAATAATTATGAATCGTGATCTTTCCGGCTTATTGACCAGTTTGAGCGATGCGAACGCCAAGATCGTGTATCGCTCGCTCATCGCTCTCTCCGATCTAGATCGCCAGGAATTGCAGGTTTTCCAGACGGCCTGGGCCACCTTCGCGCCCGCACTCCGGCGGGAATTGCTGGCAGCCCTGGCCGAATTGGCCGAAGAGCATGTCGAATACGACTTCCGCGCCATCTTCCGCTGGGCCTTGGCCGATGCCGACCCCGCCATCCGCGTCCTGGCCATCGATGGCCTGTGGGAGGATGACTCGCCGCAGCTGCTGCCGCACTATCTGCGCCTGTTGCAAGACGCCGAAGCGCCGGTGCGCGCGGCCGCAGCCCTGGCCCTGGGCCGCGTCTGTTACTGGAGCGAATGCGGCGACATCCCCGAAGCGCCAGGCGAAAGCGCGGCCGCGGCGTTGTGGGACGTCTACCAACAGCCGCAGGAGGCGCTGGAAGTGCGTCGCCGCGCCCTGGAGGGGCTGGCCGTCTCCTGCCATCCCCAGGTGGATCAGGCCATCAAGCAGGCCTATTACGATGGGGAGACGCTGCTGCGGGCCAGCGCTCTCTATGCCATGGGCCGCAGCGCCGACCCGCGCTGGATCCCCTTCCTGTTGCCCGAACTGCGGCAACCGCAGCCCGAACTGCGGCTGGAAGCGGCGCGGGCGTTGGGCGATCTGGAAGCGCGGGCCGCGGTGCAGCCTCTGCTGGAGATGATGGTCGACGAGCCCGATCTGGAAGTGCTGCTGGCAGCCATCGCCGCCCTCAGCCAGATCGGTGGCGCCAAAGCCCGCCGCGCCCTTGAAGCCCTGACCGGCAGCGACAACGAAGCCCTGGCCGATGCAGCCGTGACCGCGCTCGATGAATTCTCGGATATCACCGTGGGCGATTTCGCCCTGATCGCCGAAGTGTTGGGGCTGGGCGAGGAAGGAGAGGAGGATGAGGATGAGGAGAAGTTCCCCTGGGAAGATGACTACGAAGAAGACCCATTGGAGGCGGAGATCCGGCGGCTGATGAATGAGCGGGACGCCTGAACAGGAGCCATGCCGGCATGAGCGCGCAGCTTGGGCGGGTGATGTTCGAGGTGATCGGCCCCATCGCCCTGATGACCGCGGCGGGCTATCTGTTGCGGCGGGCGCTGGTGCTCGATATCCGCTCGATCAGCCGTGTGGTCTTCTACATCCTCGCCCCCTGCCTGGTCTACACCTCGATCCTCAACCTGGACTTTGACCCGGCCACGACCTCCCGCTCGCTGATCTTCGCCGCCATCTACATGGCAGCCATGACCCTGTTGGCCCTGGGCCTGAGCCGCCGCTACAATGGCCCCCTCAGCAGCGCCTTCGTGCTGGTCATCATCCTGCTCAACAATGGCAACTATGGCCTGCCCCTCAATCTTTTCGCTTTCGGCGAGGAAGGCTTTGGCTACGCCCTGATCTTGTACATGTTCAACAGCCTGGTTGGTTCCACCATCAGCATCTATCTGGCGGCGCGCGGGCAGCATGGCGGGCGGCTGGCCCTGCGTCGCACCCTGGCCACCCCCATCATCTGGGCCATGCTGGCCGCGTTTGTCAGCCGGCAGCTCGACTGGCGGCCCAACGGCTCCTTTTTCGAGATGCTGACCATGGCCGGCAAGGCCGCCATCCCCATTTTTCTGATCGTGCTGGGCATGGCCCTGACCGAGACCCAGGTGCGCCTGGGCCGCAATCCCATCACCCGCGCCACACTGGTGCGCATGCTGGCAGGGCCGGCCATCGCCATCGCTCTGGCCCGTTTGGTGGGCTTGCAGGGCGTGGCCTTTGCTGTGGCCGTGTTGCAAGGCGCCATGCCCACCGCGGTCAATTCCATTGTGATCAGCAATGAATTCGAGACCGCGCCCGATTTTGTGGCCGGCGCGGTGCTCCTCACCACCCTGGTCAGCCTGATCACGCTGCCCGGCCTGCTGATCTGGCTGCTGTGAAGCGACGTTTCGCCCCATGACCGACCTGCCCCCTGCCTCATCCGCCGACGCTCAGGCCCGCGTGCACGCCCTGCTGAATGAGGGCGCGCGGCTGTTGCGTTCTCAGCGCCCAGAAGAGGCGCTGGCCCCCCTGCGCGAGGCGCACAAACTGGCGCCCCACGACCCCGACATCGCCATCAACCTGGGCGGGGCGCTGGTGATGGCGGCCAAATGGAGCCGGGCCGTGCGTTTTCTGGAGGAGGCGGTGGCCCGGCATCCGCACAATGCCCACCTGTGGCTGAATCTGGCCGCGGCCTATCTGGGCCGGCTGCCCCTTGCCTCGCGCCAGGCCCAGAACAGGGCCATCGCCGCGTACGAGCAGGCCCTGAGCATCGATCCGCAGGCAGCCAACGCCCAGTACAACCTCGGCCTGATCTACGCGGAGCGCCAGGAGTGGGAGCAGGCGCGCGCCCGGTTCCAGGCGGCGCTGGCAACCGACCCGCAGGATCGGGATGCGGCGCTGTGGTTGCAGCGGGTCGCGCAGATCCTGGAGGAGGAGAGATGAACAAACGTTTGCACGCTGAAGTGCACGGCCGCGTGCAGGGCGTCGGCTTCCGCATGTTCGTATGGCGGCAGGCTCAGGCCCTGGGCCTGCACGGCGCGGTGCGCAATCTCTACCTGCCCCGCCGCCTGGTGGAAGTGACCGCCGAAGGGCCGGAAGAGGCGCTGGCGCGCCTGCTGGAACTGCTGCATCAAGGCCCGCTTGGCAGCCGCGTCGACCGGGTGGAGGCGACGTGGGCCACAGCCACCGATGAATTCGACGCCTTCTCCATCCGTTGACCCTTCCCGCGCCGACGCCGGGCGAGCAGCGCCCCCGCCGGCTTTCGATCCCCAAGAGCCATGACTACCGCGCCCTCCCCCCCCCTGCCGCCTGTGCCGAGCGAAGCAGCCTATGAACATGTGGGCCGCCAGGCCTGGATCATCCTGTGGGCGGCCTTCCTAAGCTTTCTGTTCCTGCTGATCGGCACGCCGCTGGCCATCAATTATGCCTTGCACAACGCCACCCTGCCTCAGCCAACTGAGGTCGAGTCCCTGCGCGGCATCACCCTGATCTACACCCGCGACAGCGAGGCGCCCATGCCGGTGGTCAATCAGGTGGGGCTGCGGGCGGGAGATGTGATCCGCACAGATGAGAACGCCCGCGCCAACATCACCTTCTATGACCGGGAGATGGGGGGCGAAAGCCTGGCCCTGCTGCAACTGCGCAGCTCCAGCGAGTTGATCTTCAATCAGGCCCGCACCCCCCGGTTTGGCCTCAGCGCCCTGCCCGACCGCATCGATCTGAAGCTGGCGCAGGGCCGCGCGCGCATCACCGCCGCGCCCGCGGGCGCCCGTCCCCTCCACATCACCGTGGAGACGCTGCACGGCGTGGTGCGCATGCAGGGCGGGGATGATATCGCTATCGCCGTCAACAACGAAGTGACCGAAGTGATCGTGCGCGGGGGCGGGGCAGAGGTGGAGGCGATGAATCGCATCGTCATACTCGGCAATGGCCGCCGCGCCACCATCGCCCTGGGCGAGCCGCCCAGCCACCCCCTGCACGCGGCCATCAATCTGGTGCGCGATGGCAATTTCCAGCAGCCGCTGGGCGCGGCCTGGACGCCGGAAGCCCTGGTCACCGCGGCCAATCCAGAAAACGTCGTCATCGGCGCGGTATCGATCATCGACAGCAGCGACCGCAAAGCCGCCTATTTCCAGCGGGAGGGGAATGACGGCCTGCATTCCGAGACCTCGCTGGTGCAGCAGATCGATGCGGATGTGCTCGATTTCGACAGCCTGATCCTGCGCATGGATGTGTTGCTGCTCAGCCAGAATTTGCCCGGCTGCGGGCAGCTCTCCTCCGAGTGCCCGCTGATGGCCCGGATCGACTTCATCGACGCCACCGGCAATCCCCGGCACTGGGTGCACGGGTTCTATTTGCAGGATCCGGTACAGAACTGGCCGATCGAGAACGCGGAGAAGATCCCCAGTTTCGTCTGGTTCGAGTACGAATCGCCCGACCTGCTGCAAAGTCCCAGCCTGCCGCGACCGCAGAAGATCACCAGTATCCGCATCTATGCCAGTGGCCACGATTACCGCAGCCAGGTTTCCGGGGTGGGTTTGATCGCGCGTTAGTTTCAGTGGTCAGTATTCAGTGATCAGTATTCAGTGGTCAGTTTGTTATGATGTTTTAGTAACAATTTATCTCATTTTGTTATTGCGAGAGATCATTTTTCCTTGCAATGACAAAAAATAAACAATTTTCAAAAACCAACAATAAATATCAAATATGTGTACTATTAAAAATACATGACAGTTCCGTGAATGAATTCACGGTCTGGTACCAAAAACCTGCCAAAGCAGGTTGTTATGGGCACGAGAACGTGATCAACAACCCGTTTTAACGGGTTTCTTCGTATCAGACGCCGAATTCATTCGGCGGCTCTGATTCGGCGGCTCATTCGGCGGCATAGCAGCCGCCCCGTGAATGGATTTACGGTCTGGTATCAGCCCCGTGAATGAATTCACGGTCTGGCACCATCCCCGTGAATGAATTCACGGTCTGGTACCAGAAACCTGCTAAAGCAGGTTGTTATGGGCACGAAAACGTGATCAACAACCCGTTTTAACGGGTTTCTTCGTATCAGACGCCGAATTCATTCGGCGGCTCTATTTCTTCACCCCCCCCATTATTGAGCACATACCCAAATATCCAATACCCAATACCCAATACTGAATACTGACCACTGCCCACTGAATACTGACCACTGAATACTGACCACTGCCCCCTGCCCATGTCCCCTCGCCTCTCCCCCTTCCTCCTGCCCCTGGCCCTCTTTTTGGGGCTGGCGCTGTACCAATTGGCGCTGCCCGGGCCCAATTATGATGAGGCGGTGGAAGCCAAAGCCGCGGTGCAACTGCTCGGGGGACAGCCGGTGGAGGCGCACCGCCAGGCCGTGGCGCGGGTGGGGGGCCGATCGTTGCCCCTGAT
>JAANMX010001929.1_pt1 | contig 22153 bp, 20 predicted proteins | sample 7279681 | NCBI WGS metagenome assembly JAANMX01 (sample SAMN14094542, study PRJNA606508) | bioreactor metagenome | isolation source: A lab-scale SPAN reactor treating ammonium-rich wastewater day 351 | place: Ireland: Galway | collected 2018-01-01
TGAAAGGCGTTCGGCCTTACACGCCTTTGGAACTGGCGGGCTATAACATTTATCTGCGCGAAGGTTGCTATAACTGCCATTCTCAGCAGATCCGGCCTTTGCGGGACGAGGTGGCGCGTTACGGGCATTATTCGCTGGCGGCGGAGTCGATGTACGACCATCCGTTCCAGTGGGGGTCCAAACGGACCGGGCCCGATCTGGCGCGGGTCGGCGGCAAGTATTCCGACGATTGGCATGTGGCGCACCTTAAGGCACCGCGCGACGTGGTGCCGGAGTCGATCATGCCGTCCTATAGCTTCCTTCTTAAAACCGGAGCGAAAATCGACGATCTGGACCAGCATCTTAAAACACTGCGACTGGCCGGCGTTCCCTATTCGGACGAGATGATCGAGAACGCGGAAAAGGACGCGATCGCGCAGGCGACGGGTGAGGCGCGGATGGATATGGCCGGTCTTGTGAGCCGTTACGGTGAAAAGGTGCTCGCACGGGATTTCGACGGGCAGCCCGAGGTGATTTCGGAAATGGATGCTTTAGTGGCCTATTTGCAGGTTCTGGGCACCATGGTGGATTTCAAATCCGCCGAACAGGTCGAGGAGAGCGCGCCATGATGGATTGGATCAGTCAAAATGCGGGGCTTTTGGGCCTGCTGTTCTTTTTCGGATTTTTCGTCTTGATGGCGTTGTGGGTTTACAGACCGGGCGCCAAGCGCGGGTATCAGGAGCATGCGCGTATTCCCCTGAAGGAGAGCGATTATGAGTGATCATAAAAACAAGGAGATCGACAAGGTTTCGGGCGTCGAGACGACCGGGCATGAGTGGGACGGCCTCAAGGAACTTAACAATCCCGCGCCCCGCTGGTGGCTGTGGGTGTTCTTTATCACTGTGATCTGGTCGGTTTGGTATTGGGTCGTTTATCCCGCGTGGCCTGTGCCGGGCGGCGCGACCGAGGGCAGTTACGGGTGGACGCAGTATAAGAAGCTGGCCGCCGAGCAGCAGGAGATTTTCGACCGCCAGAAGGTCTATCTTGATCGCTTTAAAAAGGCTTCGTTCGATCAAATCCTGAACGATCAGGAGCTTTACGCCTTCGCGGTGGCGGGCGGCGGCGCATATTTCAAGGATAACTGCGCGACCTGTCATGGGACGGGCGGCGCAGGCGGGCCGGGCTATCCGAACCTCAATGACGACGACTGGCTTTGGGGCGGGGATGTCGATGCGATCTATGAGACGATCCTATACGGTATTCGGTCAGGCCATGAGGATTCCCGCATTTCCGAAATGCCTGCGTTCGGTCAGGACGAGTTACTGCCGAAACCTGATATTGACGCGGTGGTGGATTATGTTCTGAGCCTTTCGGGTTCCAAGGACGCGCATGCAGCGAATATCGAGAAAGGCCGGGAGATTTTTGCGAATAACTGCGCCTCTTGTCACGGCGAGGATGGCAAGGGCCTTCGTGAATTCGGCGCTCCCAATCTGGCGGACGCCCTCTGGCTTTATGGCGGCGACCGGGATTCGGTCTACAAAACCGTCTTCAACTCACGCAAGGGCGTGATGCCCAGTTGGACGGGGCGGCTTGATCGTGAGACGATCCGGCAGCTTTCGGTTTATGTTCATCAGCTTGGCGGGGGCGAGAAACGAGTCTCTGCAGCGAGCGAAGATGTGAAGCCCGCAGTCGCTCTGCCGGAGGATGCCGGAGAAACGGATTCGAACGGACATGCCGGAGAATAACCAGCAAACCATCACGCTTTTTGCCAAGCAGGAACGGATTTATCCCAAGCGTGTTTGGGGACGCTATAGAAAGCTTAAATGGGTGGCGATGGCGGTCACTCTGGGCATCTATTACCTTGCTCCTTTTCTCCGTTGGGATCGCGGGCCGAACGCCCCGGATCAGGCGATCCTGATCGATCTTCCCAACCGCCGCGCCTATTGGTTTTTCATCGAGATCTGGCCGCAGGAGGTCTATTTCCTGACCGGGATTTTGATTCTCGCGGCGGTCGTTCTGTTCTTCGTCACCAGCATGTTCGGGCGGGTCTGGTGCGGGTATTTATGTCCGCAAACTGTGTGGACCGACCTTTTCGTCTGGGTTGAACGGATCGTTCAAGGCGACCGTAACAAACGCAAGAAGCTGCGTGAGGGGCCGTGGACGTGGGAGAAGGCATGGAAGATGGCGGTTACGCATTTTCTGTGGCTGGTGATCGCATGGTGTACGGCGGGGTCGTTCGTTCTTTATTTCAACGATGCGCCGACGTTGGTCTGGAGTTTCTTTGAATTCAACGTGTCCCCTACGGTTCTGGCGTTCATCGCGGGGCTGACCTTCAGCACGTATCTTATGGCCGGGTTCGCCCGCGAGCAGGTCTGCATCTATATGTGTCCCTACGCGCGGTTCCAGTCGGCGATGTTCGATAGCGATACTTTGATTATTGGCTATGACGAAAAGCGCGGGGAGAAGCGCGGGAAGCACAAGCAGGGCGATTCTTGGGAGGGGCGTGGGCATTGCATCGATTGCTCGGCTTGCGTTCAGGTCTGCCCGATGGGGATCGACATCCGCGACGGGCTGCAGATGGAGTGTATTGCCTGCGGGCTTTGCGTTGATGCCTGCAACAACATCATGGATAAGGTCGAACTGCCGCGCGGGTTGATCCGCTATGATACGGAGCGCCGTTTTGCGCTTGATCCTGCCGAGCGCACGAAGAGCGTCGTCCCGATTTTCCGCCTTCGGAGTCTTTATTATGCCCTGATTCTGTCGTTGGTCGGCGGGATCATGCTTTATGCGCTGATCACGCGCGCGCCGCAGGAGCTGCATGTTTTGCATGATCGGAACCCCATGTTCGTTGCGCTCTCGGACGGCTCCGTGCGGAACGGGTACGATATCAAAATCCTGAATAAGACGCATGAGCACCGCACCTTTGCGCTGAGCGTTGAGGGCATAGCGGATGCCAAGGTCGAGATTCAGGGGGCGGGGGATTTGACCTCGGAGAGTCTTTATGTCGAGGCGGACAGTATCGGTCATTTTCATGTTTTTGTGACCGCGAAGGTCGAGGCCGGAGCGCCTCGCCCTGTGGTTTTTTCGCTTTCTGAACAGGATACTGGCGCGTTGTCGGTTTATGAGAGTATTTTTGTTTCAGAGAGGCCGTAAACCATGAGCAAAAGCAGCGATATCCGCCCAAGCGATAAGTATATCCCGCTTTATTTCGTGGCTTTTTTTCTCGTCGTGTTCGTTCTGGACGGGATTTTCGTATATCTGGCCATCAATACGCACACAGGCACCGTTACCGACAAGGCCTATGAGAAGGGGCTTTCCTACGATGCCGTTCTTGAGGCTTCGGAGGCCCAAAAGGCTTCGGGGGTCACGCTGGACGTCAGTTTCAAGAATTCGGTTATGAGCCTGCGGCTTCTGGACGGTCAGGGGCAGCCCAGGGACGGCGCCAGTGTTCAGGCCCTGATGATCCGGCCCGTTCCCAAGGGGCATGATTATAAGGTTACATTGACGCCTGCGGGTGAGGGTGTTTATTCTGCGGACATCCGTGCGCCCCTTCCCGGTGCCTGGACAGCGAAGATCGAGGCGACATGGGACAACCAAACCTATCGAACAACCTACAGGCTCGTGACGGAGTAAAGCCCGAGCCCGCCAACGACATCGTTGGAGGGTACGAGTCCTTGGTCCGTCCGACAGCGGATGGACAGTTGTCTCTTGAAGTCATGGTCGGCGGTGTACATTGCGCCGGTTGCATTCAAAAGATCGAGTCTTCTCTTCTCGGGCGTCCCGGGGTCGAGAGCGCCCGCGTGAATTTTTCCACCCGGCGGTTGGTCATACGGTGGATCGGTGAGAACGCCTATGCCAACGAGCTGGTGTCTCTGATCAAAAGGCTGGGTTATGAGGTCCGACCCTTTGACAGCCGCTCCGACAAGGAGGAAACTGAGGAGGAGAGGTTTCTTCTCCTGTGCGTCGGCGTGTCCGGCTTTGCGATGGGCAATATCATGTTGCTTTCTGCTGGCCTGTGGACCACGGATATCGAGACGATGGGGCTGGCTACGCGGGATTTCCTGCACTGGATATCCGCGCTGATTGCCATTCCCGCCGTCATCTTTTCCGGCCGGCCGTTCTTCCGTTCCGCGTTCAAAGCGCTGTCGCACGGCCATACGAACATGGATGTGCCGATTTCCGTTGGGGTCATTCTGGCCTGCGGGATGAGTGTTTTCGAGACGATGCGCCACGCGGAGCACGTTTATTTCGACTCTGCGGTGATGCTTCTGTTCTTTCTTCTGATCGGGCGCTATCTGGATTTTCGCGCCCGGAGGAGTGCCCGCAGCGCGGCGACAGACTTGCTTTCAACCTTGTCGGGGTTCGCGCAGGTCGAGGAAGACGGGCAGATACGCACCGTACCGATCCGCGATTTGATCGAAGATATGCGCGTGCTGGTCAGCGCGGGCGAGAAGTTTCCCGTAGACGGGATCGTCGAGAGCGGCACGGCAGAGGTCGATACGTCGCTGGTAACCGGGGAGACGATGCCGCGCACAGTGGAGGTGGGGCAGGAGGTTTATGGGGGAACGATTAACCTGTCCGGTCCTGTAACCATCCGTGTTTCCAAGGCGGCGGAGGATTCGCTGCTGTCGGATATCGTTCGCCTTATGGAGCAGGCGGAGCAGGGACAGGCGGCCTATGTGCGGCTGGCCGACCGGGTGGCGAAGATGTATACTCCGGTCGTTCATACGCTGGCGCTGGCGGCGTTTATCCTGTGGTGGGGCATTATCGGAATTGCGTGGCAGGATGCGCTGATGATCTCTGTCACTGTGCTAATCATTACCTGCCCGTGTGCGCTGGGGCTTGCCGTTCCGGTCGTGCAGGTTCTTGCGACGGGCCGATTGATGAAATCGCGTGTTCTGGTTAAATCCGGCGATGCGCTGGAACGGTTGGCTAAGGCGGACACGGTCTTTTTCGACAAGACGGGCACCTTGACGTACGGCTGGCCGGAACTGGTTTCCAAGACTCATGCGCAAGAGGATTTGCAGCTGGCGGCCTCGCTTGCTTCGCAGAGCCGTCATCCGCTCTCAAAGGCGCTGGCGTCGGCTTATGAAGGGCCTCGTCTGCGGTTTGAAGACGTTCAGGAAATTTCCGGCAAAGGGCTGTCCGCCGTCTATGAGGGCCGCGCTGTTCGTATAGGGAGTCGTCGTTGGTGCGGGGATGAACAGGCTGCGGCCGCTCAAGGGCCGGAGTTGTGGCTGGCCGTCGAAGGCCGGGATCCTGTCCGGTTTGGCTTTTCTGATACTTTACGCAGTGATGCTGAGGAGACGGTCAAAGGTTTGATTGCCGATGGGCTTAAGGTTTATCTGGTTTCCGGCGACCGGGCGGATGTGGCCCGTGAAATGGCCCAGCGTGCTGGAATTCCTGAGGCTAACGTCTTTGCGGAAAAAACGCCGCCTGAAAAGTATGAAATTCTCATGAGTCTTAAGCGGCAGGGGCGCTTCGTCCTGATGGTCGGGGACGGTCTGAACGATGCGCCTGTCTTGGCCGGTGCGGACGTTTCCATGGCGCCGGGGACGGCGGTCGATATGGCGCAAAGCGCGGCGGATATTGTGTTCATGGGCGATAAACTCTCCCCCGTGCTAAAGGTTCGTTCGGTTGCTATTTTTTCGCAAAAGCTGGTGCGTGAGAACTTCATTCTGGCCATGGTTTATAATTTAATTGCCGTTCCGCTTGGTTTTGCCGGGATGGTCACGCCTATGGTCGCGGCGATCGCGATGTCGGGATCGTCTTTGGTCGTTATTGCCAACTCTTTCCGTCTTAAGGCCAGGATATGAGTGTTTTGATTTATTTGATCCCCATTGCCCTCTTTCTCGGCGTTCTTGGGCTAGGGGCGTTTATCTGGAGCATCCGCAGCGGTCAATATGACGATCTGGAGGGGGCGAGTTTACGCATCCTTATAGACGAAGATGAGCCGCTTCCTGAAAAGCCTAAAAAAGACCTGCAAATTTCTGATAAAAAACCGTCCTGATTAATAAAAATCAAGTTGTTTCAAGGCGCTTTGGAGGATAGTGCGGCCGTGGAGCTTGTTCCGCAGAGTTCAGGAGGTTCTCATGAAAAAGGCACTTTTATATTCCGGTTTGGCGCTTGGCGCGGCTGCCGTGGTTATCTCAACGCCCGCTTATGCGAAGGATTTGGGTGGCCCTTGGTCCAAGGAGCGTTTTCAGATCCGCGTCCGCGTGATCGACGTTATTCCGGATGTGGATTCCAGCGTGAATATCGGCGGTGAAGTTGATGCGGATTACGCTATCACGCCCGAAGTCGATTTTACGTATTTCTTTACGCCGCATATTGCGGCTGAGTTGATCGCTGCGACTTCGAAGCACGATATAGATTACACCGGAAATGTCGATCTCGGTAAGGCGTGGGTTCTGCCACCGACGGTTATGCTTCAGTACCACTTTACGCCTGATAATGCGTTCAGCCCTTATGTCGGCGCGGGTTTGAATTACTCGGTTTTCTATGGTGAAGATACGGCTAGCGGTTTTACTGATCTGAACGTCGATAACGGCGTTGGGTACGGGCTGCAGGCGGGAGCGGACTACTGGATAAACGAACATTGGGGCGTCAACCTTGATGTCAAGAAGCTCTGGCTGAATGTTGATGCCAGCCTGAATAACGGAGCCATTCAAGCCGATATCGACATGGATCCGTGGATTGTTGGCGCCGGGGTTTCCTACAGATTCTAGCTTTTCTCTCCTCTTAAGCAAAAAGCCCTCCGATAGCCATCGGGGGGCTTTTTTATGAAAACAATGTGGGGAAATTACCATTAGATACTTGCCGTTAAGAACTTTTATGTCAGTATGAAACCTATGCAGCAGCCGCCTAAATCGCCCGCCTTTATAGACATATTCTTAAAAGACAACTTCGTCGTGAAGTTTTTTGCCGTTCTGGTGTTTGCCTACGTGGCCTGGGGTGCTTTCTTTTACTTCAAAACCATGATTGAGATTAACGAGGCCTCAAAGGAATTCCACGCCAAGAACTATGTCGCAGCGTTCGAAAAAACTCTTCCTCATGCCAAGGACGGTCATAGCGAGTCACGTTTTCAGATCGGTGTAATAATGGCTTTAGGGTTGGGCGTTCCCAAAGATAAAATGCTTGCCACAAGCTGGTTTGAATGTACTGGTATAAGCGGTTGCGTCAGGGGGCAAAACGAGTACAGGCTTGCCTTGGGATGCCTGTCTGGCGAGTGGGGCGAGCGACCGAAAGACGAGTGCCTTTTGTGGATGAAGTTTGCCGCCGATCATGAATTTCCTCCGGCTATAAACTGGCTGGATCAATATAACGCATCCCAAAAAGCACAGAATTAGGGTTAGATGCGTGGCAGGCGTTTCCTTATAATCGCTAGCCCGATTGTGGCGGCAAGCGTTCCCAGCCCTACAACGACCTGAAGGCTCACGTCTTTTTTTCCTTCGGCGCGGCGCACGAAGTTTTCGCAGTTATTCAGGAACAGATTGTAGCTAAACCGTTCTTCCTGGCGCGCTCTTTGTGCGCTTTCCGGTCTTCCGGTCTTATGTCCTTGCCTGTAAATGCGTTTCCCTGACGAAAACTCTTCAAGCGTTTGTTCAAGCGGGGCTTCCCGGTCTCTGTGGACGGTGCGCACGGTGTGGTTACCCTTTGCGCATTCTTCAATCACGATGCCGTAGTGTCGCCATACTCCATAAAGCGGCGTGTAGATCACATCACCCGCGCGAAGGTGTTCACGCTTTGCGCGTATCCGTTTGAACGGGTTCAGCTTTTTTATTTTTTTCTTCAGCTTCATAGAGTCCTTTTCCGTGAATATGCTTCTGTCTATTTTACCCCGAATAGGGCTTCAGGGCACGGTTTTTTCTCCGTTGATCCATGCATGTATGTTAACGTCTTGAGACTGTTCGTGGTTTGGTTCATAGTCCGTGCAGTCCGGTATAAGTAGAGGGGGGATGAGGGTTTTATCGTGTCTAAGGATCCGGTCAAAAATAAGACTAAAGAGAAAAGCAATCCGCGTAGCGGAAAGACCCTGATCGGTCGGTCCGAGTGGTGTGCCTTACCGGATCTCGGTCTTCCGGCTGTTAAAGCCCGGATTGATACCGGTGCGCGGACGTCCGCCCTTCACGCTTTTGATATTCAGGTTTTCAAGAAGGGCGAGCATAAGTATGTGCGATTTAAAATTCATCCATTGCAGCGAAACAATCAGATCATACGTGAATGCGTTGCTCCTTTGGTCCAGAAACGCACAGTTATCAGTTCCAACGGAGAGCGGGAAAACCGCTGTGTTATCCGAACCACACTCGTTTTTGCAGGGTGTCCTATTTCGGCTGAGGTGACGCTTACGTCACGTCATAAGATGCGCTTTCGGATGCTTTTGGGGCGCGAAGCTTTGAAGAAGGCCCGGTTTGTCGTTGATCCGGCCAAAAGCCTTGTGTTGGGGAATATTTCCGATATGTCTTCACTTTACGATTAACAATAAAAAAGGTCCATTCATGAGAATTGCCGTTCTTGCCAGCAATCCCGAGCTTTATTCCAACCGGCGGCTGATGGAGGCCGGGGAAGCGCGCGGTCACGAGATGAGTTTTATCGCTATTAAAAACTGCTATATGGATATTACTGCCCGCAAGCCGGAAATCCATTATCGGGGCGGGGAGATTCTAGAGCGGTTCGACGCAGTCATTCCCCGCGTTAGACCTTCGATGACGTTTTATGGCTGCGCGGTTTTAAGACAATTTGAGTTGCAAGATTCTTACTGTTTGAACGGTCCGATATCTATTACCCGTGCGCAGGACAAGCTTCGGACTTTGCAGATGTTGTGCAGCGATAAGCATATCAACATTCCTAAGACGGGTTTTGCCAATTCCCCGCTTGATACCAAGGATCTTATAAAGATGGTGGGCGGCGCGCCCGTGGTGATTAAGCTACTAGAAGGAACGCAGGGTAAAGGGGTCGTTCTTGCGGAGACGGAAAAGGCTGCGGAAAGCGTGATTAATGCGTTCAAGAGCCTTAAAGCCAACATTCTTGTTCAGGAGTTTATCAAAGAGTCCAAGGGCGTCGATCTGCGGTGCTTCGTGATCGGTGGGAAGGTTGTGGCCTCGATGGAACGACGAGCGGCGAAGGGCGAGTTTCGCGCGAATATTCATCTCGGTGGTTCGGGGCATAAGGTTCAGATCACCGATCAAGAGCGACGGATGGCGATTGTCTCGGCCAGTCTTGTCGGCCTCAAGGTGTGCGGCGTCGACATGATCCGTTCAAAAGAGGGGCCAAAGGTTCTTGAAGTCAATGCGTCTCCCGGGCTTGAGGGTGTTGAGGCGACTACGGGCATTGATATTGCCGGGCTTATGATAAAGCATATCGAGCAGAACGCTTTTGTTCCTAAAGCGAAAAAAGCTAAGGTCACGCAAACTTCCAAAGCCAGAAAAAAGAAGACCTGATCCGGTCAGGGTCTATTCGGGAATGCGGGAGGTGGTGAACTCGCCGGGGCTTCGGGCGTTGCGGGTGCCGGTGCTGTTGATACTGGCTGCAGTTCAGCGGCACGTTCGTCACGGACCTGTTCGAAGAGGCGGGAGATATTGCTCTGGCCGTCCGCGCCTTTTTCCTGACCGTAGACGGTGAAGTAAGCGCCGATATCTTCATGCATCCGGGAGAGCTCTTCACCCTGTGCTATCCTTGAATTGCCTGCCATCAGCACAGTCCATTCGCCTTTGGCGTCCGCGCCCATGAAGGCTTCGGTGGTCATGCGGGTCGTACCGGGGCCGACGGAGGTTGGGATTTCAATTTCCTGTCCCGAGGGGCTGATCAGAATGATTTGGCTGGGCGGGCGGGTTTGCAGAGGCATTTGTGCGGCCAGCGTGATTTTCTCAACCGACATGTCGCTGGTTATTGTGAATTTATGCGCGTGGTAGGTCTGGCCATCGCGTTCCACGGTGCTGCGGTTGAAGGCCGTGACGCTTTGTTCCGCGTCGGCGTCTGGGCCGTGCCGGGCGTGTATGGCATTCATGCGCTCAAGATTTGTCTCGAACGCTGCGGGGTCGAACACGCCGTAACCCCATTTATACGCGCCATATTCCAGACCTGAGGGATTCGTCCGAACCTCGCTCGTATCCGCGCCTCTGGGGATGCGGGCCGAGGCGACGGCGGCGGCCAGAAGTTCGGTATTCGAGAGGTTCGGAAAGGCGTTCCGGGCCGATGCGATGGCGCCGGCAGGGTCGGGGGCCGCGAACGACGTGCCTTGAATGTTCGAAACGTAACCGTCGGTGTCTATGGTTACGTCCGCCCGCGCTTCGGGGCTGAGTTGGGTTATATCTTCGTAATAGAGAAAGCTGGTTCCCGTTTCGGTGCGGTTCGGTGCGACGAAGGTTGGTCCGGCCTTGGCACTGTGCGCGTCCACAGTCATCTGTCCGTTAGGACCGCGCGTGGCTTCGCCCACGGTTATCGAGTGGCGGTAGAAGTGGATGTTTTCGGTGGTGTCGCGGTCATAGGCCCCGAAACTCAGCTGGCCGCCATCGCTGCCGTGATTGCCGACGGCCTGCACGATGATCGGCCGGGTGACGCCTTCGAAGTTCGCGGCGGGGTTGCTTCCGCCTTCTGAGGCCATCATGATGCCCGCAAAGTTCGACGCATCCGCGCCGACGCTGTAGTTTACCACGTCATAATCATTGAGATGGGGAATGAAATCGCGGCCGCCTAAATTTCCTTCGCGGACAAAAATCTGTGCGCGTTCGGTTCCGAGCCTGCGGGCCATGTCTTCCGATGAGAGGCGCGCAATGTGCGCCGTCAGGTCGTCATGGCGGTTTAGACTGGCACGCGGTTCGAGGATCAGAAGCCGGGCGTTGCCGGGCTTGATATTCGTATCGTAGGCGTCGGGGCGGGCGAAGACCTCATAACCGTGATCTTCCGCAGTCGGGGGCGCGGGTGGCTTGGGCTTATCGGTCGCGTCGGTGCCCTGCTCAGGAGCCATTTGCTCCTGCGCGGGGTTTTCGCCTATGCCTGTTCCTGCAGCTCCGCTCACAGATACACCCTATATTTTTTAATATTTTATTCTTTAGTATTTTCCCGATTATACGGGTTTGAGGCTATTTTAGGCAATGAAATGATTTTTATATTTAAGTTGTTGGTTTAAATATTAAAAATGTGAGTGGCTGCCTCGCGCGTTCTTTTTTTGGCTTTTTTGATTGTGCTTAACGCCAAGACAGAGGGGCCGCCGGATTTGCGGTCCGACGGCTTTTCCAAGATACAGGTCGGCTCCGGCCCGGTGGAGACAGGCCGGAGCCTTTCGGGGTAAAGACGGTTACTTTTTGTCCTTTTTACCTTCCAGAGCCTTCACGCCGCCGTCCTTGATGGGGATCGTGCGGGGCTTTTTCTCTTCGGGCACTTCGCGGGCAAGGGAGACGGTGAGCAAACCATCGCGCAGGTCCGCATCCGTCACCTTTATGTAATCCGCGAGGCGGAAGGTGCGCTCAAACGGGCGGGAGGCGATACCCCGGTGCAGAATCTGCACGGTTTCTGGCGCTTCCTGCTTCTTCGTGCGGCCAGAGACAGTTAGAACGCCGTCCTGAAGGACGATGTTCAGGTCTTCCTGCCGGAAGCCTGCGACGGCCATGGTGATTTTGTAATCATCCTCGCCGAGCTTTTCGATATTGTAGGGGGGATAGCTGTCGAAACTTTCAGCCGTGTCGCGGAGCAGCGATTCGAACAGGTCATTGAACCGGTCAAAGCCGACAGTCTGGCGCATCAGGGGAGTCGTAAGTGCGAGTACGTTTGTCATTTTAATCTCCTTTCAAAGCAAGATTGAACAAACATTTTTCAAACGGTGACGGACCCAATCAGGCGCCCGTCGATGTTCTTATAATTTATACGATTCGTTATATAAGTCAACAAAAATTGGCACTCTATATTTCGGAGTGCCAAAAAATTTCTGTTGGTTTTTTATAATATTTACAGCATGTTAGTTAGTGTTATGGGAGGTGTTTTTGCTATGAGCTTTTTTAGAACTTCAGCTGTGGTGGTTTTACTTTTTCTTAGCCTTGTCGGTTTCAAGGTCTGGCAGATCACAGAGTTTTTTGCCGGGCCGTTTCCGGGGGCGGCTTTGGTGTCTCATGCCGATCTTCCCGCAGAGGCTATCGAGTTTACAAGCAAAAGCGGGGCCGCCCTTAAGGGATCACTTTTAACTGGGAAGTCCGGGCACGGAGCGGTTTTGCTCTTGCACGGGTATAATGTCCACCGCAACATTCTGGCGCGGCGGGCGCGGTTTTTGTACCGGGAAGGGTATAGTGTCTTCATGTTCGATTTTCAGGGGCACGGGCAGAGCGGCGGCAAGGCCGCGACGATAGGATACCGCGAGTCTTACGATACCGAGGCTGCCATGGAATGGATGCGCAAGCGTTTTCCCGACGAAAAAATCGCCATCGTGGCGACTTCCATGGGGGCTGCGTCCGTGATGGCGCGCGGGCGGGTTGTGGAGGCGGACGCTTATGTGCTTGAAGGGATGTACTATGCCTTACCCTTGATTACGGAGAGGCGGTTGCGTGAGCTTGAAGGGTTGTTAGGAGTAGCTCTGACACCCATGGTTCTCTGGACGCAAAAGATGCGTTTTGGGTTCGATCCTTGGGCGGTGGTTCCCGGCGAGGTCGTTACAGCGATCAAAAGTCCTGTGCTGTTCGTCGGCGCCGAGCGAGATCAGTATGTGACTCTGGACGAGACCATGGCGATGTATGAGCGGATTACAGCACCCAAGGAGTTGTGGATCATTGAGGATAAGCCGCACGGGGATTTTTCTCATACGGCTGCGGAGGAGTACGAACGCAAGGTTCTCGATTTTCTGGCGCGGCGCTTGCGGGGGGAGGATCAACCTCTCTAAATATCTTTTAAGGCATTGTTTTTAAATGTATTTTCTCAAAAGTTAATGCTTGCGTGTTTTTCTTCCCTGTTATGGGGAATCCGACTATAATTACCTATTCGAAAAAGCGGGCTTAAAGGCGCCCGCCAAAGAGGGCCTTAATGGCTCCGGCGGGTTGGTAGAGGGATGATCGAACTGGATTTCAAGCTTCCTCCCATATGGGATCAAGTCAAGGACGCCAAATACGGCGACCTTGAAGAGCTTGACTATTACCAGCGCTACGAACTCATGAACATGCTGGGACGGGAGTATGCGGGCAATATGGTCCCGGAAAATCAGGGGGCGTATTCGCGCATGCTGGCTCAGGAGGGGATGCTCCGCGATCTTTTTATTATCGACGGGCGCGAACCCATACAATACGACATTGACGCGCAGGCTCTTGAGCAATTCAACAAGCGCGTCATGGAATCCGGTAAGCTTGAGGAATGGCACAGGCAGTGGAGCCGGCGAGACAATCACGCGCAGCAGGGCGTGGCTTTACAGATTTCCCGAATGTTCAGCGAGTCGTTTGGCGCGAACCTGAAGACCTCGCGCATCCATTTCGCGCCGACCGATATCGTCAATGCCGAGGTTGATGTCGAGTCGGGCGATTTGACCCTGAACGACACGAAGCCCGTTCGGCAGGATTTTCTGAAATTCTATCATTCGGTCGTTTATGCTAATGCGCGGCTTTATCAGGACCGACTTGCAACCAACAAAATTCCCTTTGATGAGGGCGGGGAGCGTGAGGATCTGGCGTTTCGCACTTACGGTGACCTTTCGCCTTCGCAGAGCATGTTCTGGGATACCAGCGGTTTTAACAATTTCATGAACCAGCCGACTCGGCGGCATGCGATGTGGCTGGCGGATACGGCGACGGAAGCCCTTGCCGCCGCTTATGATCCCGAGCGCCAACATGAGGTCGTGAGGGATATCCACGCGGAGATGAGCAGCCGTTACATGTCGGCCAAGGTTCTTTATGCGGCAAACATGCCGGTCTTCGCTTCGGAGGATGTTTCGCATGCCCTTACACCGATCTTCGAGCATCATATTCGCGGACTAACCATCGAGGCGCAGCATAAGGTTGTTATGCTGGCAAGCAAAATGCATGCTCGCGGCGAGCCGGTTCCCGGGCATCTGAATGATGCCATCGATAAGATCATGACCAGCTATCCGCTGACCGACGAATACAAGCGGTTTCAGGTCGAGAAGCAGCGCGATCTGCTTTACCGAATGATGACTGACCCAAGAGTTACAGACGCCCGCCAGAACTGGCACAGCTATAGCACCACGAGGCGGCTCGATTTTCTTCAGCACGCTGTGAATATCCATGCTGAAATCTTCGGCTGCCGCGCCGCAAAGGTTGAGGCGATCGACGTTCCCCCCCGGCCGGATAAGGAAAGCAACCGTAAGATCATTCATTACGGCGGATATCTGTGGCGCCAGAGAAACCCGGTCATACAGATCAACGTCAACGAGCAAGCGGGCGCAACCGATAATTTCTTCGAGGCGTTCAATACGGCGATGCATGAGGCTCAGCATAATTTTCAGGATAGTCTGGCCAGCCGTTACGAGAACAACTTTATGAAGCCGGACGATCCGCTTTATCAGCAGGCGAGGTATTTCCTGACGGGCAGTTACGTTTACGTGAATCCCGATCAGAACCGGACGCATTACCACAACAATCTTCTTGAACGGGACGCTTTTGCCGTAGGCAACGGCCTGTCTTTCTTTATGGGGCTGGCTAATGCGGATCAGCGTGAAGAATATGCCAAGCGCATGGAGGCGTTGCTAGGCGATCCTTCCCATCACGATCTTGATCTCAGTCGGGGTTTCCCGAATGCGCCGTGGCATAACCAGCCGCCGATGCCGGAGCCGGAGGCGTAAGCTTCATGAGCCAGGAGCCCGAATTCGTCAAAATGTGGGATGTTTCCGGGGGGTTCATGTCACCGGACGATGCTCAGATCATGGGCGCGCTCGGGCTGGATAGCGAGGGTTTTCTTCATGTCGTTGCATCCGAGACGGAATCCGCCGACGAGACGCTTGAGCAAATTTGCGAGCGGGTGAACGCCATCAGGGTCATTCATGTTCGTAAGGCGGCGCAAGACGGCTCTGTTTTGACAAGCGAAGCTTATGTCTATGAACGTGAGGAAGCGGGGTTCGACGAGGCGGTGGAGCACTATCTCACGAACCAGGAGTTTTTGAAGCTTTTGCCGTTCAGCGAAGAAGAGGCTTAGCCTGTGTTTTCATTGGATTTTCGCTGCGTTGCAGCGTGTTTAAGCTTTGACTTGGGCAGATGAATTTGACAGTTTCGGGATGCCGTGAGACGGGCGGGTCAAGAACGTTTTTAATAAAGGATGTGTGCCTATGAGTAAGCCAGTCTATTTCAACAATACGATCCGCGATTCGTACCAGTCAAATCTTGCCATGCAGCCTTCGGCGCGCGAGATTACCGAGGCTGAAAGTCACGCGCTTCAGGTCGGCTGGCATTCCCTTCAGGGCGGCGGCGGGACGTTTTTCCACGTTCCCATGTTGCGCGGACGCGATCCGTGGGAGGAGCAGCGGGTTATGCGTAGCGCCTATCCCGATATTCCGATGAGCATCCTTGTGCGCGGGGATACGTTGGTCGGGTACGATATCAACCCCGATGACGTCATCGAGGCGTATGTCCGCCAGATGGTGAAAGAGGGCATCAACGGTTTTACGATCTTCGACGGTTTGAACGATACCCGGAATCAGGAAGTGCCGATCCGCGTGGTCAACGAGTGCCGCGAAGAGGGCGCAAATGTCTATGCTCAGGGCGTGATTTGTCTGGGCGATAGCCCCGCCTTCACCATGGATCTTTATATGGATTCTGCCGAGAAGCTTCATTCCATGGGTGTGCGCGACTTTTACCTGAAGGATCCGTGCGGGGTCGTTCAGCCGGGGACCGTTCATGAGCTGGTCAGCCGCCTCAAAGATAAATATGATCGCGATGTTTATATTCACGCGCATAATACGCATGGGTTGGCCTATGTCGCCTATATGGCGGCGATTGAGGCGGGGGCGGACGGGATCGACGTCGCACACCCGGCGATGAGCGAGAATGTTGCGCAGCCCTCGGCCTTGCGTATGCTTCAACTGATCGAAAATCATCCCAACCGGTATGTGCGTGAGCGTGCGCCCAAGCTGAATGTTGGTGCTATCGACGCCGATATGGAGTCCATCGCGCGTCTGCGGATGCAGTACCGCAATACCGAGCCGACGTTCGACCGCGAAGTGTTTCAGGCGCTTTTCCATGCCAAGGGACCGGGCGGGGCGGCGTCAACGCTGAAGCCCATCATGGAGGCCAATATGAAGGCCGTTCTGGGGCTGGACTGGCGACGTGCGCAGATCGAGATTTACAGGCAGCAGGCCAAAATTCTGGGGGCTTTGGGGTATCCGCTTCAGGTGACCCCGCATGCCAAGAACACGACCGAGCAGGCCGGGCGGGAATTGTTCCTGCAGAATCAAGGTAAGGCACCGCTTACCGAGCTTACGCCTCCGATCATCAAGTATCTCACAGGCCAGCTAGGCCGTGTCCCGGGCAAGCCCGATCCGGCGCTGGTTCAACAGGCGCTTGATAAAGCTGGGCTCGAGGCTCCGGTGACGGAGCGTGCGGCCTCCCGTCTTGAGCCGCGCATGGAGAAGGCGCGTCAGATGCTCGAAGATGCGGGAGTCACGAACATCAAGGACGAAGATGTCCTGACCGTTGCGATGTGGATGGACGAGAAGCGCACCGGGCTTCAGCATGTCATCAAAAAGGAAAAAGGCGAATTGCAGCCCGCAGCCGAGCCCGCGTTCCCGGGTTATTTGAGGGACATTCTGAACGGCAGCACTGAACGTCATACCAAGAACGGATATACGATCCGCACCGAGTACGACATCGCGCAGGCGATAGGCGGCGCGGGCGTTCTGGAGATTTTCGCCCAGGAAGTTCTTGAGATGGAAAAGTACGGCCATTATAAAACGGATGCAGAAACCGATGAGCCGGAAGAGGGCCGCGCCCAGCCTGAATATTATGAGAGCACTTACAGTAAGTGGCGCGATGACGCCAAGGCGCGGATTGAAGCTTACGTTGGGTCCATTCCTGAAATGCTTTATGACGATGGGTTCCGCAATGGGCAGCTTTATCAGGCCGTTTCGGTTGCCAACAGGATCATTCAGGATGTGTGCGTTCAGAAGGGCGTTTCCCGATCGCTCATTCCTTCCGTCGATCAACGGGATATCGGTGTTTTTATGGACCGTGTGCGGTCGGGCGATTATATCGGTGTCGCCGAGCCGGATGAAGACTTCCAGCCGCAGATGGTCTAAATCCGTCCGCTGTGTTAAAGTGGCCTGACTTTCAGGGAGGTGACCGTGCTCAAGCCCTTTTTTATGATCTTCGATCTGATTTTCAAGCTGTTCGCCAAGATTTTCAGCACGGCGGCTGGCATCGTGCTTTTTGTCATCTTCTCGTTTCTTTCCATCGGGCTAACGCTTTACATCCGTTACGGCATGACGTTCGGGTTTTACTAAGCCCGAGAATTTCAGGCCGTGTTAGCGTATGGCACTTTATCTTCCATCCATACCCCTATGCCCTGATCGAAGCGGGATTTTCCGTACACGGCGTAGTCAATGATCGCTCCGGCTACGTCCACGCCTGTGATCGACTCCAAGCCTTGCTCGCCGCAGAAGTCAGGAGAGACGTTGATCTCAATGACCAGAGGACCGCGTTTCGAGCGGATGATGTCCACGCCTGCGATGTTGATGCCGATCGTCCGGCATGCGTCGAGCGCGAGTTGCTCCTCCTCGGGTGTGATTTTGACCTGATATCCCGCGCCGCCGAGAGCGATATTGGCCCTGAAGTCGCCGTCAAGGGATTTGCGTTCCATCGAGGCCACCACTTTGTTGCCCACCACGAATATCCGCAGATCCGTGCCGGAGGATTCTTCTATGAATTCCTGTATGATCAGCGGGGCTGAGAGCTGTTTGAAGGTTTTGAGGATGTTCTTGGCCTGTTTGTTGTCGTCGGCCAGAAAGACGCCGATTCCTTCCGTTCCTTCGATCAGCTTGATGATGATCGGTGTCCCGCCGACGGTTTTTATGATGTTGTCGTAATCTTCCTTGGAATAGGCAAAGCCCGTCTTGGGGAAGGGGATTGCGCCGCGAATGAAATGCTGAAGGCAGCGAAGCTTATCGCGGCCGACCTCGATCGAGTAGGCGGAGTCCGTAGTGTAGTATTTGAGCGCCTGAAACTGGCGCAGGATTGTTGTTCCGTAGTCAGTGTAGTTGACGTTTACCCGGGGGATGATCGCATCGAAGGGTTCGATCCGCTTTCCCTCGAAATACAGTATGGGGTCGTCGGTGCAGGCGCTGATACTGCATTTAATGAGTGGGAGCGGGATTACTTCGTGGCCTTTTTTCTTTCCGGCTTCGATAAGCCGCTCGTCTTCGTCTCTCTGCGATGTCGTCAATATCCCTATACGCATGGTATTTCCTCTTTGTATGCTTCTCTTTTCTCTATGGGGGGAGTTTAGGCAGGGGATTCCCTTGAGTCAAATTATCAGGCCATTCAAAGGGTTATATTATGCGTATAATCGCGGCGCTTCGTATCTAATGAAGCGCAGCGCATCAGGGAATCGTTATGGATCAGCTTATGCCGTGGTCGGGCTGCTCGTGGATGCCGTCCGTCGGAATTTCCGGGCGGAAGTTTTTCGGCGGTGCGATGAGGGCTTCAGATCCCCAGATCGGCTCCTTGCGGCGCCCGTATGCCTCGCGGCCCAGAACGGTTGGGATGTGCGGGATGGTTCCGGCACGCGCTGCGGAAATCGCCAGACGCTTGCTGGGATCGTCCACCGTTTCCCCGGCGCGGATCTTATCTTCTAAGAAGTCGGCCATGACGAGTTCGGGCAGAGCCTCTCTCTCGTTCTGGCCGGCCAGTTTCAGTTGCGGCCAGCGTTCGAGTGTGCGTTTACCAAACAGGATATTGGGAGAATTGTCAGGGGGACGCACGGTCCTGATGAGTTCATCGATCGGCTTGTTATAAGGCGAGTTCACCTCGTCGATGGCCAGGCCAGCTTCTGTCAGCGCGACCAACAGAACCTGATCTTCGAAAAACGCTGCGTGAAGGGCCTGCTCTTCCGTAATGGTTCCGGTCGGGTCATTGTATGTGAGTACGCCGTTATCATCGATTTTTACACTCCGACCGATCTCTATAGCCCGGTCGAAGGTCATGTCCGGCACGCCCAGCTTTTCAAAGCCGTGTTTCATGTCGGAGCGAATAGCCGGCATCAGAGCGCGCAAGAAGAAGTTCCGGCGCCACCATTGCGAGTCGACGGTAAATTCCTTTACGTCCTGTTTGCTCAGTCCGCTCTCGTTGTAACGGTTATGCATGCGCTCAAGAAATTCGCCGCTGGTAAAATACCCGTCGTGGCGGGTGCGGGCCATGGCGATCCAGATATTGCTGCCGATCGCGCGCTGGGCCGTGAGGGCTTCGGCTTTTTTACCGGAACTCTTGGATTGTGCGCGGGCGCTGCTGTTGGCCGCCCCGGCCAGAGAGGGGTCGGACACGATCGTTGCCCAGCGGTCGAGAACGCTCTCATCGCCGTCCTTGCCTTTGGCATGACGGTAGGCGCTGTATAGCTGCATCATCTCATAGGCGGTTTCCATCAGGAACTTATGGGTCTTCGGGCTGTATTTCCCGCGCGGCGGAATAAAGGTGCCCTTGTGGACCAGCCCTTGAAGTTCCATTCTGCGGCCCAGCATCTCGCCAAGTTTCTCACAGAGATCGTCGGAAACCTGTTTCGGCGTTGAGCTGTTGATCCTGATTGCGCGGCCCTGTTCGGTATTCGAGAAGAAGCTGCCCATTTGCAGAAGCACGCGATCTTTGGCGTTTTTCGGGTCGAGAGGCGCCTTGCGGTTTTCGGCGTATTCCCGAAGCATCTGTGCGATGTAGCGGGTGTACATCATGTCATCGCCGCCGCCGCGTTCGAGTGAAAGACCATTTCCGCGCTTAATCAGCGTTGCAATGCCCAGACCGATGGACTTGACCGTGGTCTGGCGGAACCCTTCGGTTTCGAGTACGCGCACAAGAAGCCCGTATTCCTTACCTGAGTCGCTGCACGGGACCATCTGGCCGTGGACCATGTTATGGCCGTACCAATGACCGTTCGTTCCTTCAAGCGCACGCTCGCTGATGTCCCTCTGGCCGCCGCTGTTGTGGTGGCGTTCCATATTGTCAGGCATATTTTTGATGGTTTCATATTCTTCGTTGAGCGGCGTATGCAAAAGCGTGGTCGCGCCGAACGGTTCGGCCAGAAATCTCTGGTAAGCCGTGGACATTTCATCGGCTTCGGCGACGATGGCCATGCCGAATTGAGGCGGGTTGAGCGACATAAGGCTGTAGCGCTCGAAAATCTCATGAGTCTGGGCGGTATAGCCGTTCGCGTCCTTAGTGGGCGGGTTGGCGTGAAGAAAGGCCTCGCGGCGCTGCTCGGGGGTCGAATTGTGTATGACGTAGTCGATGAACGCCTTTTGTTGTTCCGGGGACAGGCCATCGGCTTCGCTCTTGATACCCGCGAACATCGGCTTGCTTCTCAGTGTTTGCGCCATATCGGGCGGCAGGTTCAGGGACTCTAAAAACCCCTTGTCCCGGAAGATGTTATTCATCGTTTCCTTAAGCAATATGCCGTTATGGCGGGTTTCGATGATGGCGGCGGAGAGGCCGTACTGGCGCATCATGAAGTCGGATTCCGCCATGATTTCTCTGGCTTCGGGATTGTTGATGGTCTCAGCAAAGAATTGGAAATAGTTGCCAATCTCGCGTTCAAATCCCTTGCGGGTTGTTATATCGATCTTGCCGATCTTGAGCCCGTTGAAGAGATTGGAGAATTCTTCCTTGATGACGTCGTAATCGGCTCCGGCTTTCTGGGTTTTGTTGCCGCTGGCGTCCGTGTCGATGAAGCGGCGTTCCAGAAGATCGATTCGGTCCTTGAGCTGTGCGAGCGCTTCACGGGCGTAGGTAAAAGGTTCTACGGAACGCTGAAACTTGCCCCGCAGGCTCAGGTCTTCGTCTTCGGCCACCAGCTTTGCGGCGCGCTCGAGGTCGTTGAGGTGATCTTCCACTGCGCCCCGGGTCAGGCTGAGCATACCATAGAGCAGAGCCCAGCGGTCGGCGTTGGCTTTCCCGTCGGCGTCTCCGCCGGCATGCCAGACGCGCATGCCCGTGCTGATCCCGGAATCTTTGCGTTTAAGGTCTGGGGAGAAGATATAGCCGTCATAGGTCTCCGCTACAGCCGCGTTGACTCGGCGGAACATGGCGCGTTGGCCATCGCGGTAAATTTTGGCCTGAGACAAGGCAAAATCGGTTTCTTCGAAGGTCGTCAGGCGCCGTTTGGGCGTAATCTCTCCGGACGCCATGGCTTTGACAATTGTTTCGAGGGCTGCGGAGCGCCCTTCTTCCGGCATTTCACCAACGGCGACAAGTTGACGGAAAAGTTCAATGCCCTCTTCATCAAGATGTTCGGTTGGGTGGGGTGTGATTGCCTTCCAGATTCTGACGTCAGAGAAGAACTCCATTAAATCGTGCTGCGTGTAGCCGGCCTGCCGAGACAGTCTCAGCATTTCCTCGATATTATAGGAGTTATGCTCGGCGTCGTCGGGACGGTTGCGCTGGGCGATCAAGTATGCGCCTGTGTCCAGAAGGTGATCGACAAGACGCAGGCGCGAATAGGCGTTGCGCTCATCCTGTGACATGGATTCGTATTCGGCGCGGAATTTGGCTTCGGCGTCTGGCTGGTTCAAAAAAGTGTTCGTATTATTGTATAGCAGGACGGCCTTCAGGGGTATCTGGCCGCTCTGGCCCATAGAAGCGACATGTGCGTCAAGCGCACGCTTGGCTTCTTTATATATATCCTGAGGATCCGTACCGGATAACACGCCCTTATTCATCACACCCTGCCTTTAGGCATTTGCATTGCTTATTTATATTTTTCTAAACAGAAAGCCGCCTGTCTTTCCAGATGGCGTTGCCTGTCTTCTTTTATGCTCCCCATATTAACTTTTCGTCCTTAAAAATGCAACGAATATGAAAGGTTAATATTTTCAGGATTTTAGGGCTGCCGTGGCTGTGAGGGGGCGTTTTTGCGATGCCGCCTCTTGTTTTAGGAGTGGGGGCTACCTGAATCTCTTTTGGTCCGGTTTGTGACCCTCGGGCCCACTCCTCACTTTGCCGCACAATGCACAACTCTAGATATTAATTTTTTTGAGTTGTTGCGATTTCTTCGTTGCCGG
>JAANMX010001930.1_pt1 | contig 22128 bp, 23 predicted proteins | sample 7279681 | NCBI WGS metagenome assembly JAANMX01 (sample SAMN14094542, study PRJNA606508) | bioreactor metagenome | isolation source: A lab-scale SPAN reactor treating ammonium-rich wastewater day 351 | place: Ireland: Galway | collected 2018-01-01
AATCTTAGTGACCTGCCTTCGCAATTGGTGTTCTAAGTAATATCTATGCATTTCACCGCTACACTACTTATTCCAGCCACTTCAAATTTACTCAAGACCTGCAGTATCAATGGCAGTTTCATAGTTAAGCTATGAGATTTCACCACTGACTTACAGGTCCGCCTACGGACCCTTTAAACCCAATAAATCCGGATAACGCTTGCACCCTCCGTATTACCGCGGCTGCTGGCACGGAGTTAGCCGGTGCTTATTCGTACAGTACCTTCAGCTACCCTCACGAGAGTAGGTTTATCCCTGTACAAAAGAAGTTTACAATCCATAGGACCGTCATCCTTCACGCGGGATGGCTGGATCAGGCTTTCACCCATTGTCCAATATTCCTCACTGCTGCCTCCCGTAGGAGTCTGGTCCGTGTCTCAGTACCAGTGTGGGGGATCTCCCTCTCAGGACCCCTAAAGATCACAGACTTGGTGAGCCGTTACCTCACCAACTATCTAATCTTGCGCGTGCCCATCTCTATCCACCGGAGTTTTCAATATTAAATGATGCCATTCAATATATTATGGGGTATTAATCTTCCTTTCGAAAGGCTATCCCCCAGATAAAGGTAGGTTGCACACGTGTTACGCACCCGTACGCCGCTCTCTCTCTTCCGAAGAAGAAATACCGCTCGGCTTGCATGTGTTAGGCCTCCCGCTAGCGTTCATCCTGAGCCAGGATCAAACTCTCCATTGTATGTTTGTCTGACTCACTCAAAAAAAAATTGACGCTTTAGTTTTTCCTTACTTTTTTGGTTGTTATTTGTATGTCAATGATCTCTTTTCTTTTCGCTGTTTCCGGAAACTCTTTCTGTCGTTTGTTCCGAATTGCGAGTGCAAAAGTATAAACTATTTTTGAATTGACCAAATGTTTTTGAGGAAAAATTAAAACTTTTTTTAGTAAGCTTTATTCCTCATCCCATCTAATCCAAATTAATCCCTTCTGCGCTTCCCACTTCTCTCGATTTGGGATTGCAAAAGTATAAACTTATTTCTTAAAGACCAAATGTTTTTAGTAAAATTTTAAATCTTTTTAAGATTCTTGCCTTTACTCATCAGCCTTCATAATCTTCTACTTCGCTCCCGAGTCTCTCGATTTGGGACTGCAAAGATACCATCTTTTTCCCCAGTTCCAAATATTAGCCAAACTAATTTTATCCAAAACTCCCAAAGTACTGAAACACTGTGAGAAAAATTTTGGAACAGAAACACATTAATGCAAACCAACCAAAACCATTGAATAAGTTCTGCTCTGTAGTCTATATATAAGTATATCAAAAAACCTCGTAGATAAACCGATCCTTATTTATATAACAAAAAAGTCCCGCCATAAGCGGGACTCTATTTTTGTATACTTATCTAAAAGGTGAGGCTTTTTACTTTGGTAAAGATATAATATCCCGCAAGCACCCCTACTGTATCTGCTACCAAATCCAAAACTTCCATAGACCTGCCCCAGCGCATTTCATCCTGAAGAATTTCAGTGAGCATAGAGTAGCTAAGCATAATCTGAAAGAACAAAATAAATTTCATTTTTGGGAAGGCTGCTGTGAAACAAAATCCCAACATCGCGAAAATCGTAAGATGCAGAATCTTATCAATCCCATCAAACATAAAGGTGTACTCTAAATTTTCCACACCAGGCTTGAGGAGCATAAAAGTAAGAAATGCCCAATAAATGGGCAAAATCTTAATAAATATTTTCGATATTTTATCCAAGAGACTCCTGGTATTGCTCTGCAGTAATCAGTTCAGACATATCTGCTCCCTCTGCAATCGTCAATTTAATGATCCAGCCTTTGCCATATGGATCTGTGTTAAGAAGTTCGGGCTGGTCTTCAAGCTCTGTGTTGAACTCTGTTACCGTACCACTTACCGGCAAGAAAAGGTCTGAAACAGTTTTCACAGCTTCTACACTGCCGAAAACATCTCCTGCAGAAAGTTCATCATCCACAGAATCTACATCTACAAAAACAATATCACCCAACTCGCCCTGTGCGAAATCTGTAATCCCAATTGTTGCGGTGTCCCCATCAATTCTAACCCATTCGTGGTCTTTTGTGTACTTTAATTCAGAAGGTGTATTCATTTTTTTAAATTTTATTTTTCAAAATTACTCAAAATTATCATAATCTCAAATCTTTCAAACAACTTATTCGGGCATCACGCACCGGCCTGTCAATTGTCACCACGGCTATAACTATAATAAGCGGACAGCGATCATGGTTTTTGCTTCTTTTACTATCTTTGCTGTAATACGAATTGCGTGCGAATTCATTTAGCACGAAATTTCTATAAATTCAAATATCAATAAACAATGATTTTATCTAAAAAAATAGATTCCGCTCATCAATCTTTTCTCCAGTGGCGGGATATTCCTTTTTCTACAAAACAGAAGCATCTTATAAAACTGGCTGACCTTCTGGAAAAGAATGCTAAAAAATTTGGCAAGAACATCACTAGGGAGATGAACAAACCGGTTTCTCAATCCATCGCGGAAGTTGAAAAATGCGCACTGATGGCGAGATTCTACGCCAACGCAGAAAACATACTGAAACCCGAAAAGATAAAAACAGAATACAAACTCTCCGAGATCCATTATGCTCCAATGGGAGTGATTCTGGGAGTAATGCCCTGGAATTTTCCGTTCTGGCAGGTTCTGAGGTTTGCTGTTCCCGCCATTCTTGCTGGAAATACAGTAGTTCTGAAGCACGCTTCAATCTGTTTCGGGAGCGGAAAAATGATCGAGAAACTATTTCTGGAAGCCGGATTCCCCAAAGGGATATTTCAAAATTTAGAGATCGGTCATGCCGAAGTTAAAACGGTTCTGGAAAATCCCCTTATAAAAGGAGTCAGTTTAACCGGAAGCGAGAAAGCCGGCGCTGAAGTTGCGTCGATCGCAGGAAAAAACATTAAAAAATCGCTCCTTGAACTGGGAGGAAGTGATGCCTTTATTGTTCTGGATGATGCCAATCTGAAGAAAGCTGCAGAAAGCGGTGCCAAGGCGAGACTCCAAAACTGCGGACAGGCCTGCAATGCCGCAAAACGTTTTATCATTCAGAAAAATATTGAAAAAGAATTTTTACCCCTATTTATTACGGAGTACCAAAAATACGTCCCCGGAAATCCGCTGAAAAAAGAGACCAATCTCAGTGGGATGGCCAGACCTGACCTTGCCGACGAACTTGAAAAACAATATAAAAAAGCCCTGAAAAACGGTGCGGAAATTATTTTACCGCTGAAGCGCATTTCTGATCAGGCTTTCGAGCCTGGTTTAATCCGTGTAAAAAAAGGAAATCCTATCCTGCAGGAAGAACTTTTCGGTCCGCTGGGTATGGTGATGATTGCCAGAAATGATGAAGATGCCCTGAAACTGGCGAACAATATTCCTTTCGGTCTTGCCAATTCAGTTTGGACTAAAACAAAAAAAAGGCAGGAGTTTTTCATTCAGAATCTGGAATCGGGAACTGTAAGCATTAATAAAGAAACAAGCTCAGATCCAAGACTTCCGTTCGGAGGCGCAAAATCGTCAGGTTACGGAACCGAGCTTTCGATGATTGCCTTAAAAGAATTTGTTACAGCAAAAACAATTGTAGGAAACTGAAAAGTCATAATATTTAAATAAAAGCGCCGGAAATTATTCCGGCGCTTTTTTTAAGCTTCACTTTCGGCAACATCCCGTTTCAGTTGTGCCCGGTAAAGGGTGGAATAATAACCGTTTTTATCAAGAAGTTCAAGGTGTTTGCCTTCTTCAACAATTTTGCCGTGTTCCATTACGATAATTTTATCGGCTTTTTCAATGGTCGAAAGCCTGTGCGCAATAATGATGGAGGTCCGGTTTTTTGTAATTTTCTCCGTTGCTCTCTGGATAAGCTTTTCACTTTCGTGATCGATGGAAGAAGTCGCTTCATCCAGGATCAGAATTTTTGGATCAGAAAGGTAGGCGCGTAAAAATGAAAGCAGCTGCCGCTGTCCGAGGGAAATGGAAGAACCTCTTTCACGCACTACATAATCGTAACCGCCGGGAAGACTTTCGATGAAATGATCTACCTCAATATCTTTTGCTACGCTTTTAATTTTTTCTAAAGTCACGGTTTCGTCTCCAAAAGCTAAATTTTCGAAAATGGTACCGTGGAAAAGGAATACGTCTTGCAGCACCACACCGATATGGCTTCTTAAATTATAGAGTTCATAATCTTTTAAGGCGACATCATCCAGAAGAATCTGCCCTGAATTGATATCATAAAGCCTCGTAATTAAACTGATGATGGTAGATTTTCCTGCTCCGGTCGCTCCAACAATTGCTACGGTTTCACCAGGATTCACTTTGAAACTGATACCTTTTAAAACGTTCTGATTTTCATCGTAGGAAAAATATACGTCTTTAAATTCAATCTTTCCGTCAAAATGATCTTTCATTACTTTGCCTTCGTTGGGCAGTGCAAAATCTTCATCCATTACACCCAGAACCCTTTCAGCGCCAACGATTCCCCGCTGTATATTATTGAAACGGTCAGCGATCTGTCTAAGCGGACGGATCAGCATTGAGATATACTGAATAAAGGCAATTACCACTCCTGCAGAAATCGTGATATATCCGCCATAGAAAAGGATAAATCCTATGAATAGGGACGAAATCAATTCCACAACTGGGAAAAACAGCGAAAATATAAATACGGTTCTGAGCAATGCAGCCTTTAACGTAATATTAATCTGATCAAATTTCTTAAATTCTGCCTGCTGGCGGTTGAAGACCTGAATCAATGACATTCCCTGCAAACGTTCCTGTACAAATGAGTTCTGGTTTGCGGTCCAGGTTCTTTCATCACCGAAAGCCATCCTTAGTTTTTTCTGGAAGAATCTTGTGATTACAACCATCAGCGGAAGAATTGCCAGCGAAATATAACTTAAATGGACATCAACCTGAAACATCATGATCAGTACAAAAACAATTCGGAGAATATCACCGAAAACCATCAGAAAACCATCGGTATAAACTGTTGAAATGGTTTCTACATCACCCACGGCTCTCGTCACAAGCTGCCCAATCGCGGTCTTATCGAAGAATGAGGTACGGAAATAAATGAGTTTATGATAAAGCCTTTCGCGGATATCGCGGATGACATTCTGAGAAATGAAGTTTGAAAAATAAACGAGGAAAAAATTCAGAATCGTTTCCCCAAAAACCAAGGCCACCAGAATATAGATGTGTTTCATCATCAAACCTTCGTCTTTAAGCTTGATGATATCAGTATCTACAATCTGCATCGTAAGATATGGCCGATACGTGGAAATTACGGATAAAACGATGGAAATTACCAGCGTAATGATAAACCACGACCGGAATTTCATCCCAATCTTAAAGAGTCTTTTGATTATATCCCAGGTGCTTTGTTTCTTCATATTTTAATCCTCTTTCTTTCCGATATCCTGAATTTCTATTGCTGGACCTTTCAGGCGTTCTTTCAGAAATCTGTTTTCTAAAAATTTATAAATCCCATATACCGCAGCAATGGAAAGGAGCCAGCCAATTAAATTCACGCCGGAAAATCCTGTATAATTAATGTTATCTATTTCTTCCGGATCTGTTAACGCAAGATAAATTCCGTAAAACAAACCGAAAAACAGCTGTGTTCCCAAATATATACCAATTGCCAGAAGTCCGTACTGCCATTTTACTTTCCTAAACCTTTCAGCCAGAGAAGCATAATACCGGTACGCAAAAATCAAAATAAAAATTCCTATCATCTGTCAGTTTTAAAAATTATAACCCACATCTACCAAAAACAAACCTTGCGGTGGTGCGGAAGTTCCTGCCGAATTCCGGTCTTTTTTCTCGATGATTTTTCGTAAATCTTCCGGTTTAATTTTGCCGTTTCCAATTTCTACCATGGTTCCAACGATTGCTCTTACCATATTTCGTAAAAAACGATCAGCAGAAATGGTGAATTTAAGTTCAGCGCCGTTCTGTTCCCAAAATGCTTTGTAAATTCTGCAGTTATTGGTTTTATTGTCGGTATGAAGTTTGGCGAAACTTGTAAAATCTTCATATTCAAAAAGAATTTTGCAGGCTTCATTCATTTGATTGATATCAAGTTTACGTCGCCACATCTGCCACGAAGAATCCTGAGAAAAGGGATTTTTTTCTGTTGAAATATAATATTCATAAGTGCGGTACGTGGCATTGAATCTGGCATGAAAATCATCTTTCACTTCAAAAATTCTCTTCACTGCAATATCATCCGGAAGAAAACTGTTGAGCTTGTAAACCAAATTCTGATCTGGTTTTATATCAGTATCGAAATGTGCGAACATTTTTTTTGCATGCACTCCGGTGTCGGTTCTTCCGGCTCCGGTAGTTTTAATTTCCTGCCTGAGCAAAGTTGAAAGTGCTTTTTCCAGTTCTTCCTGAACAGAAATTTCCCTGGGCTGTATCTGATAACCGAAATAGTTTTTTCCGCAGTAAGAAAATTCAATGAAATATCGCATTGCTGCAAATTTCTAAAATTTAATTCGGAAAAGTGAAGAAAAATAAAGTAATTTGTCTTTCATGAAAAAGATTCTGCTCCTCTCCGACTCTCATTCCTATATCGATGACCGCATTTTAGATTATGCTAAACAGGCAGATGAAATATGGCACTGCGGAGATTTCGGAAATATGGAAGTGATTGAAAAACTGGAGAACATAAAACCGCTGCGCGGCGTTTATGGAAACATTGACGGTACAGAAATCAGAAAAATATTTCCGGAAGTCCTCCGATTCCAATGTGAAGAAGTAGAAGTTCTGATGATTCACATTGGCGGTTATCCCGGAAAATACACTCCGCTGGCGAAAAAAGAAATTGAAGAACAGACTCCGAAACTCTTTATTTCCGGACATTCCCATATTCTGAAAGCGATGTTCGATCAAAAAAACAGCCTTCTCCATCTGAATCCGGGAGCAATGGGAAAAGTAGGCTGGCACCAAATGCGAACAATGATGTGGTTCGAAATCAATAAAGACCAGATCGAAAATCTGGAAATAATTGAATTGGGTAAAAAATAATTCTATTTACTCTTCAGATTATCATAAATACGGTGGATTAAACCGTCAGCCACCGAAATTTTTGGAACGAATATTTTGTCAATATCTCCCCAGCTCATTACATTATTAAAGATTTCTAAAGCAGGAACCAGTACATCGGCGCGGTCTTCCCTGAGTCCGAATTTGCTCATTCTTTCCACCACGGTAAGGCCATTCATTTCTTTATAATATTTTTTCAGGTAGGCTGTAGACATCGGTTTTCCGTCTTTTGTCTTGCTCATCGAAAATATTTTATTGATGTTTCCGCCGGAACCTATCGCTACTAAAGGTTTTTTACTGTTGATGTTTTTACGGATTTCTTCTTTCATTTCTTTCCAGTGCTCTTCTTTCACCAGATTATTCAGCAGGCGTATTGTACCGATATTGAAGGAATGTTCATATTTCATTTCTCCGTTTTCGTAGAAAGTCAATTCTGTGGATCCGCCACCTACATCAATATAAAGATAAGCCGAATCTTTATCAAGACCTTCCGCCACGTGATTTTCGTAAATAAGAGTGGCTTCCTCGTCGCCTGAAATGATTTCAATATTGATTCCCGAAGTTTCCTTTACAGCATGAATGATTTCTGCACCGTTTTTAGCGTCGCGCATCGCACTGGTCGCACATGCACGGTAATGTTCCACTTTATAGATCTTCATGAGATCGCTGAAAACCTTCATCGAACTGATGACCATTTCCTCTCTTTCGGCACCTATCTTTCCGTGAGTGAAAACATCCATACCCAAACGCAGCGGAATTCTCAGCAGATTAAGTTTCATAAACTCCGGCTTGCCTTTTTTAGGCTCAGTGACTTCGTTAATCAGAAGCCGGGCTGCATTACTCCCGATATCGATGGCTGCGATTCTCATGATACTATTTGTTTGAACTTAGTTTTATATATACTAAAGATAAGATGAATCAAAGGAAAACGGAAGCAGGTCGCGGATTGATTTGGTTTTGAAGATTTCACCGTCCAGTGACGCGAAATAAATCTCAATTCCTTCCTGCTGTTTGGCTTCGTATTCCAGGATCGACTGTCGGCACGATCCACACGGCGGAATTGGCGTCGATGACAATGCATCTTTTGGCGCACCAATCACAAAAAGCTTCTTCATCTTCACATTGGGGAAATTGGCAGCAGTCCAGAAAATGGTGGTTCGCTCGGCGCACAGCCCCGAGGGATATGCCGCGTTCTCCTGATTACTTCCTGTAATGATTTCGCCGTTTTCTAACAAAACCGCACATCCTACATGAAAATGAGAGTATGGAGCGTATGCATTCTCTCTGATCTTTTTTGCTTCGTCAAAGAGTTTCTTCTCGGTATCATCAAGACTGTCGTAATTCCTGATCGCTTCAAAACTGATTTTTAATTCTTTTTCCATTTAAAAAAATTGGGGAGTAAAGATACCTTTTATTTTTCAATTATTAGCTGTACAGCGCTAACAGATTGGCAAAATGAATCACCTGTAAATCAACATCACTACTAGCGGTCTTAGGAAAATTTTAACTAAAACCGCTCATTACTTGGTTTAGAAATTGATGCTGGAAATGTGCATTCCGATCATTTTCGACTGTAATCTTTACGTAAGATTCCGGCTGAAAGGAATAACAAAAGCGACCAAATTCAAACATTAATAAAAAAAATTAAAATGGAAAAGAAAAAAACAACTCCTCCGAAGAAACAGGCAAATGGCGATGCCATGCAACTGCGAGACCTCTTCACCGATGGCCTGAAAGACATTTATTATGCAGAAAATGCATTAGTAAAAGCCCTTCCGGAAATGTATGAAAATGCATCAGATCCAAAACTCAAGACGGCCATTAAAGATCATTTGGCGCAGACTAAACAACAGGTGGTTCGGTTGGAAGAAGCTTTCGCCTCGATGGGAATGAAAGCCGAAGCCAAAAAATGCCCTGCTATTGAAGGAATCCTGGAAGAAGGAAGGGAAACCGTTTCGGGTGCAGCCGAAGGTCCGGTTCGCGATGCTGCCATTATCGGAAGTTCTCAAAAAGTAGAGCATTATGAAATCGCCAGCTACGGAACGCTTTGCGCATATGCAAAAGTGCTGAATGAAAGAGATGCACTTGATCTGCTGCTCCGTACTTTGGGCGAAGAAAAAAAATCAGACTGCGTGCTTACGACCATCGCAGATACCAACCTGAATTCTCAGGCCGCGGCGGGTAAACATAAATCCAAAGATATAAACGCTGTATAACCAACAAATCACTACTATGAAAATTAACGAACAGGAGCCGTTTGAAGATGGCGCAAACCCAAAAGTAGAACAGCTCGGAAAATATAAAGTTGATGACCACGGCGAATTTATGACAACCAATCAGGGAATCAAAATCAATGATGATCAGAACTCCCTGAAAGCAGGCGACCGGGGACCATCACTTCTGGAGGATTTTATTTTCCGGGAAAAAATGACCCATTTTGACCATGAAAGAATTCCGGAAAGGATCGTTCATGCGAGAGGGTCCGGGGCACACGGCGAATTTCAGCTGTACAAACCTTTAGGTAAATATACGAAAGCAAAATTCTTGAATGATACCACGGTTAAAACACCGGTATTTGTTCGGTTTTCTACCGTACAAGGCAGTCGGGGATCTACTGATTTACCCCGCGACATCCGTGGTTTCGCCGTAAAATTTTATACCCAGGAAGGCAATTACGATCTTGTCGGAAACAACACACCTGTATTTTTCATTCAGGATGCCATGAAATTTCCGGATCTCGTTCACGCGGTAAAGCCTGAACCGGATAACGAAATTCCGCAGGCAGCTTCCGCACACGACACATTCTGGGATTTCATTTCTTTAATGCCCGAAGCCATGCACAATATCATGTGGCTGATGAGCGACAGGGCGATTCCAAGAACGCTTCGTGCGATGGAAGGTTTTGGAATTCATACCTTTAGATTTATTAATGATGAGGGCCAGTCGCATTTCGTCAAATTCCACTGGAAACCGCTGCAGGGCGTTTTAGGTCTTGCATGGGACGAAGCACAGAGACTTGCCGGAAAAGATACCGATTTCCACCGCCGTGACCTTTGGGATGCTATTGAAAAGGGAATGTATCCGGAATGGGAACTCGGCGTACAGATCATTCCTCAGGAAGATGAACACAAATTTCCTTTCGACCTGCTGGATCCTACGAAAATGATTCCGGAGGAAATGGTTCCTGTGGAAATTATCGGGAAGATGACTTTAAACCGAAATCCCGACAATTTCTTCGCAGAAACCGAGCAGGTGGCTTTCCATCCGGGGCATGTTGTTCCGGGCATCGATTTCACCAATGACCCGCTTTTACAGGGAAGACTCTTCTCATATACCGATACCCAACTTTCAAGGCTTGGCGGACCTAATTTCCACGAAATCCCCATCAACAGAGCGATCCCGGATGTAACCAATAACCAGCGCGACGGGATTCACCGCATGCAGATTCCGAAAGGAAAGGTTTCTTACCACCCGAATTCCATGGCTCAGGGATGTCCGTTCCAGGCAATGATCAAGGAAGGCGGATTCGCATCCTTTGAAGAACGCATCGATTCTTCCAAAATCAGAAAAAGAAGCAAAAGTTTCTTCGACCATTTCAGCCAGCCTACCCTGTTTTATAACAGCATGACGCTGCATGAAAAACGGCACATCCAGAATGCATTCTCTTTTGAACTTGGAAAAGTTCAGCGGGTACCGATCAGACAGAGAATGGTGAATATGCTTCTTGAAGTGGATGAAGATCTTGCAAACCAGGTGGCTCATCATTTGGGACTCGTTCCTGAAAGGTTGCCTCAGCCGATTACCGGAAGCATTCCTGCCGACGGAAATCCTGCCGACCATCATTCCTTAAAAGTGGAACTTCCGATCAGCGAAGCACCGTCCGTAAGCATGGCGAATAAACTGCCGACCAATATTAAAGCGCGGAGAATTGCAATCCTTACTGCTGACGGAGTGAACGATGAGGCCTTCACCAGAGTTAAAAAAGAACTGTGTGAAATGGATGCCTTAGTACAGATTATTGCTCCGAGACATGGTTTTGTTACCACTCAGTCAGGCGACCAATATCCGGTAGATGACAGTTTATTGACGGCTGCTTCGGTAATGTTTGACGCAGTTTATATTCCGGGCGGCGACAGTGTAAACACCCTGATGGAACATGCAGGCGCGCTTCACTTCATCGCAGAAGCCTACAAGCACTGTAAACCTTTCGGTACGGACGATAACGGCGCGGAACTTTTAGAAAAAGCAGTACGCGGCCTCACTCTTCCCGCAGACGGAATCGTGACAGACGGAGATCTTAAGCTCTTTGCCGGCTCTATTATCCTGCACCGGTTCTGGGATCGCGAAATGAATCCTTTGCCTGCATAAAAGATTTGTTATATTATAATGAGAGGTTTCTTTAGAGAAGCCTCTTTTTAATTTGTCTATATCGATGATTGCAAATCAATGGATGCTTGTGACACGTGAACTGAAGCTGATTCCTTAACTTTGACCTTTTAAAAATTCAAATTATTTATGCTTTATACTCCAATACAATTCAGGAATTTAGAAATTAAAAACCGCTGGGTAATGTCTCCCATGTGTATGTATTCCTCCGAAAACGGCGTTGCCACTGATTTTCACCTGCTTCATTACGGAAGCCGTGCACAGGGCGGCACAGGTTTGATTATCGTGGAAGCTACCGGTGTAGTCCCCGAAGGAAGAATCACCAATAAGTGTATGGGAATCTGGAATGATGAACAGGCCGCAGCGCTTTCAAAAATCGCGAAAATTGTGCATGAAAATTCTGACAGCAAAATCGGGATTCAGCTTGCGCATGCCGGAAGAAAGGCCTCTACTTGGAACGGAAAACAGATTTCTTTAGAAGAAGGCTGGGAAACTGTAGCTCCTTCCCCAATTCCTTATGAAGAAAGTGAAAGAATTCCCCATCAATTAACGGTGGAAGAAATTAAGGATTTAGTACAGCATTTTAAAGAAGCTGCAGCCAGAGCAATAAATGCTGGGTTTGATTTAATTGAGATCCATGCGGCTCATGGCTATTTAATCCATCAGTTTCTGTCGCCTTTATCGAATACCAGAACTGATGAATACGGCGGAAGTTTCGAAAACAGAATCCGGTTTTTACTGGAAACTGTTGAAGCGGTAAGCGAAGTTCTTGATGAAAACCATCCGTTATTCGTAAGAATTTCAGGAACGGAATATGCCACAAACGGCTGGAACATTAAAGACAGTGTAGAATTAGCCAGGATTTTAAAGGAAAAAAGTGTCGACCTCATCGATGTTTCCAGCGGTGGAAATATCCATGGCGTAAAAATCTCCCTGTTTGACGGCTACCAGGTTCCATTAGCGGAAGCTGTTAAAAAAGATGCAGAAATTGCCACCGGCGCTGTAGGAATGATAAAAACAGCAAAACAGGCCGAGGAAATTCTACAGAATCAGCAGGCCGACTTGATTTTTGTCGCCCGCGAAATTCTAAGAAATCCTTACCTTCCGGTTCGGGGTTCTTTTAAAAATAAAGACAATTGCTTCTTCCCTCCACAATATGAAAGAGCGAAACCTTAAGAAAAAAGCCAACTCTTGCAGTTGGCTTTTTGTTGATGTATGTTTCAGTTTCACTTGATTAATTTTCGAAAACTGCTTCTAACAAACAGACTTCCGAAATAAAAAACGGACAGAATTAAGAACACAATTCCGAACATAAGAAAAAACTCCGTAAGTCTTAATAGTACACCTGGCACTGTAGGATCTCCGTCCATTACAAAACCAATTGTCGTCACAATCCATGAAATCCCTAATATGTTTAAGATTTTCTTTTTCATCGCTTCTTAGTTTTATCTGCTAACGGCAGACGGATATTTTTTATTATTCCTTTTTTAATTTAAGAATATTCAAATTTTCTGATAACCTCAAGCGTCCTGTCGATTTCCTTTTCCTTAATGGCATCGGAGATAAACCAGGTTTCGTAGCCGCTCGGCGGAAGGTAAATTCCATTTTCAAGCAGAAAATGAAAGAAGTTATTGAACAGCGAATGATTGGCCTGTGCTGCTTCATCAAAATTAGAAACCGCATTGATGTGAAGAAAGATGCTCATCATGGAACCTTTACGGTTGATGCGGTGTTCAATATTTTTTGAATTGAGGATTTTTCCAATCTCGAAATCCAGGGTTTCTGTAGTTTTATTAATGTTCTGATAGAAATTCTCATCTTTTCGGATGAGTTCAAGCGTTGTTAAACCCGCTCTCATTGCCAAAGGATTTCCGCTTAAAGTTCCGGCCTGATATACTGCTCCTTTCGGAGCAAGGTGATCCATAATTTCGTTTCGTCCGGCGAAAGCTCCAACCGGCAGTCCACCGCCGATTACTTTTCCGTAAGTAACCAAGTCGGCTTTCACGTTATACACTTCCTGAGCACCGCCAAAACCTAAACGGAAACCGGTCATCACCTCATCAAAAATCAGTAAAGCACCGTTTTCGTCACAGAGTTTTCTTAAATTCTGCAGGAAATTGTTTTCAGGCAATACGCAGCCCATGTTTCCGGCAACCGGTTCCACAATAATTGCGGCAATTTCGCCCTGATTGTGTCTGAAGAGATCTTCGACCTGTTCGATATCGTTATATCTCGCCAACAAAGTGTCTTTTGCTGTTCCGGCGGTAACTCCCGGAGAATTCGGATTTCCGAAAGTTGCAGCGCCGCTTCCTGCTTTAATTAAAAAAGAATCGGAATGTCCGTGATAACAGCCTTCAAATTTGATTAATTTATCTCTCCCTGTAAAACCTCTCGCAAGGCGAATGGCGCTCATACAGGCTTCAGTACCCGAAGAAACCATTCTGATCTGGTCGATATTCGGAACGTTTTCTACAATTAATTTTGCGATTTCAGTTTCCAGTTCTGAAGGTGTTCCGTAGGAAAACCCGTTTTCTGCCTGCTTCTTGATGGCTTCGAGAACCTCCGGATGGGTGTGTCCCAAAATCGCCGGTCCCCAGGAATTGATGTAGTCGATATACACATTGTCATCAGCGTCGGTCATATAGGCTCCTTTGGCAGATTTCATAAAAATGGGAACGCCTCCTACAGATTTAAAAGCACGCACGGGGGAATTAACGCCGCCCGGAATATATTGGTACGCTTCATCGAATAAAGCTGAACTTCTTTGGTATAACATTGAATGTTGGGTGTTGGGTGTTGGATGATGGGTGTTGGATGTTGGATGATTGTTGCCGGGAATTAGCTTCGCGGTTTTTTGTCTTTAAGGTAAATGAGTTGTCCGGCTTTGGGCTGTTCACCGAAAGCCATTCTGTTTTTTGAATACAATTTGCTGAGTTTAATGCCGAATTTCTGAGAAACATCATGCATGGATTCGCCAACCTTAGCTTTGTAGCTGGCAACGTTTCCTGTGGAAGACTTGGATTCCAGAAAGAGTACGTCGTTTTTGCGCAGCTGGGTACCGTCGAGTTCGTTCCATTTCATGAGTTTGCTTTCGGAAATCCCGAATTTCTTTGAAACAAGACTCAATTCAGCATCTTCGGGGATAATCACGAATTTTTTTCCACCGTTCGGATGGTTTTTCACCAGAATTGAACTGAGAATTTCTGCTCTTGTCCTAATCCTTTCTACGGTCTGCTGCTGCTTCGCATACGAAGTCTGTTCGTACGGAACTTTTACAGTCACTGGTTTGGAGGAAGCTTTACTCTGATCGAGCTGCGCCATGAAGATTTTATCGTCGCGCAGTCCGGGATACAATTTCAGAACGGTGTACAGAACTTCTTTTGAATTGGTATTGTCGAATTCGTAAAGTCTGTTTTTTTCAATCTTGTCGATTAAGATGTAGGCGTAGCGGGGATTTGTAGCATATCCGGCTTTTTTCAGTCCGTGTGCCCAGGCTTTGTAATCCTTCATGTCGAGTTTGAAGAGATTCACGTAATATTTTCGGTAAGCCAGAAATTTTGAGTGGTCTTCATAGGATTCTTTCGGATCGTCGTACACGCGGAAGCATTCATTAGGTGCATCATCGGTATGTTTCATTGTTTTACCGGTCCAGTCTTCTTTACATTTAATGCCGAAGTGGTTTTTACCGATCTGTGCGAGGCGGCTCTGTCCGCCACCGGTTTCCAAAAGTCCCTGAGCTAAAGTAACGGAGGCAGGAATTTTGTATTTTTCCATTTCCTCAACAGCATACGCCGCAAATTTCTGAATGTACTGCTCATCATTTTTCCAGGTCTGAGCATGGAATTTTGATACAATGATCAATGCAAAAGCAAAAAATATTCTCTTCATAAACTGTTGTTTAGTCAACTTTTGATCAGTCTGATTAAAGGCCTGTCCTGTTCTTCCAACATCCTGTTCGCTCCGGAAATTCCCTGAAGTCCGCCGGTATGGAAGGCCAGAATCGTGGAGTTTTCCGGAAAAAAATCCTCCTTTATCAGTCTGAAAATAAGCCTCATCATTTTTCCGGTATATACCGGATCTAACTGAATTCCGTAATATTCTGAAAAATTATTGATAAAACGGATATTTTCATCAGTTATTTTGCCGTAACTGCCGTCGTGGGCTTCAAAAAGCTTATAATTTTTTCTTCCGGACAACCTAAAAACCTCATCGTCCAGCGTTGGATCGTTTACCGCTTTGAAACCCAAAACCTGCTGGTGTTCTTCAGCAAATTTCGAGAGGCCGGCAACGGTTCCGCCAGTCCCAACTGCGGTGCAAAGATAATCAAAACTTTTTGTTCCTTCATTCAGCATGTGCTGTACGCCTTTCACTGCCTGATGGTTGGTTCCGCCTTCGGGAATAATTAAGGCGTCCGGAAATTCTTTCTGAAGGTTTTCGGCTAATAATTCCTTATTTCTGTACTCACCGCGGGTAACAAAGCGGAAGTCCATTCCGTTGCGGTGCGCGTAAATTAGTGTCGGATTTTCCCGCCATCTGTCCTCAAGTTCTTCCCCACGGATAATTCCCAAAGTTTTAAGGTCTTCTTCCTTTCCCAATGCTGAAACTGCGGCGATGTGATTGGAAAATGCACCGCCAAACGTAATGATGAAAGGATTTTCCGGCTTTTTCGCCGTGTAATGATTGATGTTATAGAAAAGTTTCCAGAATTTATTTCCGGATATTCCCGGGTGAATAAGGTCTTCTCTTTTGATGAAGAGCTTTATATTTTTTTCCAGAGGAATTTCGGTGATGGGAATTGAAATTTCAGGAATGGTCATGATGCAAATTTCGGGAAAGATTTTGAAAAGTGAATGGTTACGGTTGTGTTTTCTCGCGCGGATAAAGCGGATTGCTCTGATGGGTTTGCATGCCTGTTGCTGGATGTTGGATGCTGGATGCTGGATGCTGGGTGTCTGGAAAGTACTTTGCTTGTTTTAAACTGCATTTTCTATAAAGCCGTGTTGCGCCCCGGATTGAACGGTCTGTCTAAGCTCTCCCGGCGACGCAGGAGCCGGGAAGCGAGTAGTGAAAGCCGGATAAGGCGCCCAAAAATTAACCTGCAACGTACTTCCAGAAACTCCAGAGTTTGCGGCTTATGAGATAATCGGGATCATCTTCCATGGCAAAGGCTTCACGCTCGAAAGAAATATATTTATAAGCAAGGAAACTGTCTTTGAGACGGAAATACCAAAAATAATATTCGATAACGTACCAGAGATAGAAAAAGATGATGAGCAGTTCCAGTTGCTGGCGCAGGTGAATTTTTTCGTGATTGATCAGGATTTTATCGTGCAGGGATTCAGGTTTGCGCAGGATGATCACCGGAAAAAGGGTAATCGCTGAAATTTTTGTATTTTTGAGGAGTGACTGCCAGACAATAATCATCGTACAAAGATAAAATTTTCGGCGGTTTCCATTTAACCCATGAGCGAAAACAGCATCAAAGAACACGAAGACTTTTATTATAACGAGCAGGGTTATAAGGTTTTTACAGAGAAATACCACCTGAAACGCGGCTACTGCTGCAAAAGTGGCTGTAAACACTGTCCCTACGGTTATGATAAAAAGACCGACCGTTTTATAAAACCGATTAAAAAAAATTAATAAATTACTCCAAATGAAAAAGTATATTTTTCTTCTTTTAGCTTCGGCAACATTGGGACTTACCTCCTGCAGCCCTTTCAATGTGAGATCTGATTATGCAGAAACTGCAAACTTCAACGAGTATAAAACGTATAAACTGAGAATTGACGACCTGAAACTGAACGACATCGATAAAGACCGGGTACTGAACGAAGTATCGAAGCAGCTACAGACTAAGGGAATGAGCGTAAGCGATAACCCGGATTTAATTGTGAACGTAAAAGCCAATCACAAGAAAATTCAGGATGTGCAGTCTTCCAGACCTTACGGAATGTATGGCTGGGGTGGACCTTTCGGTTGGGGCGTTGGGATGAACAGAACCTGGACTTCCAATTACAATCAGGGCGCACTGATTCTGGATCTGATTGATGCCAGAACCCAGAAACTGGTTTGGCAGGGAATCGGCAGCGGTATTTCCGTAGATTCTCCGAAATCCAAACAGCGACAGATTCCTGAAATCGTTGCAGAGATCATGGCGAACTATCCGCCACAGAAAGGGAAATAACACAAATTCATTATACACAGAAACTGCTTAAGGGCAGTTTTTTTTATGAACCACAATGACGGAGCAAGTGGAAACCACGATTGTTGATTTGAAACTGAAAGACATTCTCGCAGATATTAAGGATTGTACTGATCGGTCTGCTGATTATTTTAAAAGGGGTACAATTTCCACAGTTGGTGGCAGCAAAAATGTGCGGTGGATAATATGTCACAATATTATTTAAGCAAATCTGTATGGACTTTAAAATAAAAAAGTTTCGCGCGCCTGCGGCGCGCGAAACTTTCATCTGACAATTTTTATTCTGAGTTTCACAAATCTATTCTCCCAAAACCTCAGTAATAGGATTACCGATGTTTCCGCTTGGGTTTTCGATTTTTAAAATCTGAGCCAAAGTTGGTGCAATATCCGTCATGTGATAAGCTTTGGCGCTCGCTCCTTTTTTAATTCCTGTTCCCATGAAGATCAACGGAATATGGGCGTCATAAGAATTCCATACACTGTGAGTGGTTCCTTTCTTGGCATAGTTCGGCAACATTCCGTCGTGCGAAATAATCTGGATGTCACCGCTCCGCTGCCAGTTGTACCCATTGATGATTCTTGATTTAATGGGTTCAGGAATACCTGAAGAGCCAACCTTAGCCAAATCTACCGCATACAGCACGCGGGGATCTTTATTCAGATAAGACAGCAGCTGCTGTTTGACAGCCTCTACATCCAAATTATTTTCACGGATGAGTTTGTGATTCAGATAAATCTGGTAATTATCGATTCCCCAAATCAGCTTTTCCTGACTGAATTTCACTTTAAGTTCTTCTTCAAGATTTTTCTGAAGTCCCTCATCAAAAAGTCCGGTCAGCATTTTGTTAGCCTGCATATATCCTAAAGCATTGGCCGCACCGTGATCTGCGGAGAGAAACACTATGTAATTGTCTTTGCCCACTTTTTTATCGAGCATATTAAAAAACTGTTCCAGGTCTTTATCAAGTTTTAAATAGGTGTCCTGAACTTCAATAGAATTCGGGCCGAAAGAATGTCCGACATAATCGGTGGATGCAATATTAATGGCAAGAAAATCTGTCTCTGCATTACGGCCCATCTGATAACCGTCAAGCGCGGCCTCAGCAACTTTTAGCGTTAATGAATTTCCGAACGGTGTAGTCCTGATGATTCCTTTCTTCGTGGCATAATCTGCTGCCAGATTATTGTAAGGAAAGGTCGGGGTTTTTGCACTTCCCAAAAGCTGTTCCCACGGAACGTCGTCAGCCGTACTTTCGGTGTATTGCGAGAGGGGAAGTGAAGTGGTCCAGCCGTTGGCTACCAGTTTTTCTCCCCAGTTCTGCGCATTGAAGTTCTTCAGCCATTGCGGCAACTCGTTCATATAATAGGAACTGGTAACAAATTTTCCTGTACCTTCATCAAACCAGAATGCCCCGGTAGGGTTGTGTCCCGCCGGCAGAATCGAAGCCCTGTCTTTGAGCGATACGCCCACCACTTTCGACCGGAAATTAGTAGCCATTCCGAGCTGGTCCGTAATCGTCGTGCTCCAGAGATTGTGCGGCGAGTGTGCCCCGATTTTTTCTGAACTGGCACTGATTCCCTTCACCGATGCGTCAGTCGTGCAGTATACGTTTTTGCCGGTTTCGCGGTCTGTCCAGTCGTTTCCGGCAATACCGTGGATGGAAGGTACCGAGCCTGTGTAAATAGAAGTGTGACCCAGTGCGGTTACCGTGGGAACATAATCAATCATCACATTACTGAGGCTATACCCCTGGTGAAGGAGCCGCCTGAAGCCGCCGCTTCCATATTTGCTCTCGTAGCGGTAAAGGAAATCCCAGCGCATCTGGTCTACTACAATTCCTACCACCAGTTTGGGTTTAGGCGTAGAGGAGGATGGATTTTTCTGTGCCTTCATGCTGAAAACAGAAAGGAACACCAAGAACAGTATTTGAATTTTTCCGGACATTTTATCAAGTTTTTTATCCCTGCAAATTTAAGCGAAAATACAAAGTGTAACCGAAGTTTTTAAAATTTCATCGTGTATTAATACTTCTTTGTTTAAATTTGAAAAAAATAGGATTAATGAAAAGACGGGAATTACTGAAAGGCGGCTCGCTGGCGTTAGGCGGACTGCTTTTGACACCTTTTTCAGCCAAAGCCAATATCTTCAAGGAAGAATTTGGGGGCAAAAAGGCAAAGAATATTATTTTTATGGTGAGCGACGGGATGAGCTCGGGCACTCTGCATATGGCAGATTTATACAGCCGACGTAAACTGGGAAGACCTTCGCACTGGATTTCTCTTTATGAAGAAAATCTTGTACAGAGAGGAGTGATGGATATGGCTTCCGCCAGCTCTATCGTCACCGATTCGGCTGCAGCAAGTTCCTCATGGGGAGGCGGCCACCGGGTGAATAACGGCAGTTTGAATATCGGCGCCAATGGGCAGGAGCATCTTCCTATTCTACAGAAATTTAAAAAAGCAGGTAAGAAAATTGGTCTTGTCACCACAGTTCCTGTTACGCATGCCACACCGGCCGGATTTTCTGTTTTTACAAAAAGCCGTAATTCCCAGGAGGAAATTGCCTCAGTGTATTCAGAACTCGGTTTTGATGTGATTATGGGTGGCGGACATAAATATTTTGATGCGGCACAGCGGAAAGACAAAAAGGACATGTACGCTGTTTTTAGGAACAAAGGCTATTCGGTTGCGCGGAATAAAAGTGAAATGAATGCCGCACCTCAAAACAAACCGCTGATCGCAACCTTTGATGAAGACGGCCTGCCCTATTCTACCGATCATCTGAGCAGCAGTTTCATGAAGGGCAATATTCCGACTTTAGCGGAAATGACTTCGAAAGCCATCAGCCAGATGAAAGACCACAAAAACGGGTTCGTCATGCAGGTGGAAGCCGGAAAAGTGGACTGGGCGGCACACGGGAACGATATTTCGGGACTGCTGTATGATCAGCTGGCATTTGATGACGCCGTGAAAGCAGCCATGGATTTTGCGCAGAGAGACGGCAACACCCTTGTGGTGATCACTACCGATCACGGCAACGCGAACCCTGGACTTATTTACGGTAAAAAGGTGAATGATAATTTCGACCGTGTTCAGCAGTTTTCACAAACCAATGAATGGATTCTTCAGGGAATTAATGCCACCGACAGCATCAGTACAATTAAAAGTAGAATCGCGCAGGCAAATGGCGGAATTGCGGTTACGGAAGACCAGGCAAAAGAAATCCAGTCCTACTACGCCAAAGCGAAAATGGAAGACGGTATTTACAACCCAAGACATCTGCCCTTCAAACTGCTGTCGCAGATCCAGCAGGAGCATACTTCAGTAGGCTGGATCAGCATGGACCATTCGGCCGATTACAGTGAACTTGCCATGTTTGGGCCGGGCAGCGAAAAGATGAAATCTTTTATGAAAAACACCGATATGCATACTTTCCTGCTGAAAGCAGCGGAGGTTGAGAATAAGTTTTAAAGGCTTTCAATAAATAAAATAAAAACGCTCCGGAATTCGGGGCGTTTTGGTTATTCTGCATTAGTATCTATTAATTTCCCTCCTTTATTGACAAGATGAATGTCATTTGGAATGATTTGCTTTTTTATTAACAGTTGTTCTTCATTTTTTATATCAGCAATATACTCAGCAAATGCATAAACAGACCCATCTTTTTTATAAACAATCCAAGATCCTGTTTTTAAAATCTTATTTCGATATTATCATATCTGATTTATCTTATCTTGTGCAGCATCAACTGCTTCTTTAATAACAGAAATATTTTTATATTCGTATTGGTCTTTTTCATTCTTTTCAACTGTAACTTCCAGAAAAGTCTTTTGGAGCCTAATCCCATTGTCCCCAACTGGATATTGCTCATTATACTCAATAATTACCGTTGTATAACTATGTATCCCATCACTTCCTAATTTTTGTTTAGTATTGATGGCGATTTCTATTGCTTGTCTAGTATTTTTATCAGATTCTGCCAAAGCATCTAAAAATCTGGTTACTCCACTTAAGTTAGGGCCTGGGTTACGTTGTGGGAATTCATCGAAATCAATCCATTCAACCTTATCACCATCTCTAAGTACATTATCTCCCATGCCTTCATAATCTCTTCCTACACCGTCTGTATAAAAATTATAGAACGTTTCGTCCGTACCATTATCAAAGAAATCGGTATCACCAAAGAAATCGGTATCATCGCCTAGATCCTGAAAAAAATCAGAAATTTTATCCCAAAGATCATATTCAAATTTAACGAAAACTTCGTCAATTAAAAATTCATTCGTAGATTTATTTAATTATACTGTTAATTTTGTGCATAAGACTTTGCTTGCTTTTTGTCATAGAAAATATCTTTATCTATAACATTTCATTTACGGAATCAAAGGTATTTTTGCAACGATACTATCTTCTAGTATTTTATATCCTTTTTTTTC
>JAANMX010001931.1_pt1 | contig 22127 bp, 17 predicted proteins | sample 7279681 | NCBI WGS metagenome assembly JAANMX01 (sample SAMN14094542, study PRJNA606508) | bioreactor metagenome | isolation source: A lab-scale SPAN reactor treating ammonium-rich wastewater day 351 | place: Ireland: Galway | collected 2018-01-01
ACGAACAAATCCTCCATTTTTTGTACTGATCAAGAAGATCGTGGAATCTGTAGGTGCGGTTTGCAACCGCACTTCTCCGGGTGAAAGTGCGGTTACAAACCGCACCTACGCTTTATCATCTCGTTGATCAGTACAAAATCTTCCATTTTTTGTACTGATCAAGAAGATCGTGGAATCTGTAGGTGCGGTTTGCAACCGCACTTCTCCGGGTGAAAGAGCGGTTACAAACCGCACCTACGTTTTATCATCTCGTTGATCAGTACAAAATCTTCCATTTTTTACGAGTTTTACATCAAAGGTATGACAGAACAATCCCTCACCCGCAACATCTATCTCCACGACGTGCCTCTCGACGAAGCCATTGCCGACTGGCATACCGCTCTGGGCGCGGCGGGTCTGCTCGCGCCCCTGGGCAAAGAGACAATCCCCCTGACCGAGGCTCTGGGCCGGGTGACCGCCGAGCCGGTCTGGGCGCGCATCTCCTCACCCCACTACCACGCGGCCGCGATGGACGGTTTCGCCGTGCGCAGCGAAGATACCCGGGGCGCGACGGAGACTTCGCCCCTTCTTCTGCGCCTGGGCGAGCAGGCCCTGCCCGTAGACACCGGCGATCCCCTGCCCGCAGGGATGAACGCGGTGGTGATGATCGAACAGACCCAGCCGGTCAGCCAGGATGGGGCCGAGTACATCGAAATTCTGGCTTCCTCCGCGCCCTGGACATACGTGCGCCCGATGGGGGAGGATGTGGTGGCGTCGGAGCTGGTCATCCCTGCCAACCATCGGCTGCGCCCCCAGGATTTGGGCGCGATTGCCGGCAGCGGTCACAGCGTCGTCAGCGTCTACCCGCGGCCCCGGGTGGCGATTCTGCCGACCGGCACGGAACTGGTCACTATCGGCAGCGAACTGAAACCGGGCGATATTATCGAATACAACTCTCTGATGCTGGGCGCACAGGCCGAGGAGGCAGGCTGTATCGTCACCCGCCTGCCGATTGTGCGCGACGACTACGCGGCCATCCGGGATGCAGTGGCCGCGGCCCTGGAAAGCCACGATCTGGTCGCCATCAACGCCGGTTCCTCGGCTGGATCCGAGGATTACACCTCGGCGATTGTGCAGGAGTTGGGTGAATTGCGCGTCCACGGCATCGCCATCCGCCCCGGCCATCCGGTGGTGCTAGGGTTGGCCCGGGGGAAGGCGCTGGTGGGCATCCCCGGCTATCCCGTTTCCGCCGCGATGACCTTCGACCTGCTGGTGAAGCCGCTGCTCTATCGCTGGCAGGGGCTGGAGTTGCCAGAGAAGCCGACTGTCCAGGCCACATTGACCCGCAAGACCCTCTCCCCCCTGGGCGAGGATCACTTCTTGCGGGTGACACTGGGCAAAGTAGGCGACCGGTTGGTGGCGACCCCCCTGGCTGGCGGCGCTGGGGTGCTGATGTCTCTGGTCAAAGCCGACGGGGTGGTGCAGATTCCCCGCTTTTCCGAAGGCCACGACGCGGGTGAGAAGGTGCGGGTGGAGTTGATGCGCCCCCTTTCCAGCATCGATAGCACAATCGTCGCCATCGGCAGCCACGACCTGACCCTCGACCTCCTGGCCGACCGGCTGCGCCAGGGCCAGCCCCGGCGCAGCCTCTCCTCAGCCCACGTGGGCAGCCTGAGCGGGCTGCTGGCCTTGCAACGGGGCGAGGCCCATCTGGCCGGTTCCCACCTGCTGGACGAGGCCAGCGGCGAATACAACACCGACACCATCCGCCGCCTGCTCACGTCTAATGGCGTGCGGGTGGTGCTGCTGGGCTTTGTCAATCGCCAACAGGGGCTGATTCTGCCCAAAGGCAACCCGAAGGCCATCGCCGCTCTGGACGATCTGCTGCGCGACGACATAGCTTTTGTCAACCGGCAGCGGGGCGCGGGCACCCGGGTGCTGCTCGACTACGCGCTGGCCCAGCGGGGGATCAATCCCCGCCAGATCAACGGCTATGCCCGCCAGGAATACACCCATCTGGCCGTGGCCGCGGCGGTGAAGAGCGGCGCAGCCGATGTGGGCCTGGGCATTCTGGCCGCGGCCCGGGCGTTGGAACTGGACTTCATCCCCCTTTTCGATGAACGCTACGATCTGGTGATTCCTGTGGAGCACTACGCCAGCGAACTTCTGGCTCCCCTTCTCGCCCTCATCCGCAGCCGGGAGGCTGGCTTTGCCCAAGCGGTGGAGGCGCTGGGCGGCTACGGAACGGCACAAATGGGCGAAGTGCTGGCCGAACTGTGAGCGTCGATGCTGCCCTGCTCGAAATCGTCCTGCTCTCTCTGCGGGTCTCTGGCATTGCCCTGCTGTTCAGCGTCCTGCTGGGCATTCCCGCCGGCCTTTTTCTCGCCCTACGCCGTTTTTCTGGGCGGCGGCTGGTGGTGGCGCTGATTTATACGGGAATGGCCTTTCCGCCGGTTGTCATCGGGCTGTTCGTCTATCTGCTTCTTTCCCGCAATGGCCCGCTGGTCGGGCTGGGGCTTCCCTTCCTCCCTTCTCTTTTCACCCCCCAGGCAATGATTCTGGCCCAGACAATTCTGGCCTTCCCCCTGGTGACGGGCTTTACAATGGCGGCGGTGGCGGGGGTGGACCCGGCCCTGCGGGTGCAGATGCGGGCATTGGGCGCGTCCAACTGGCAGGCGACGCTGGCGGTTTTGGCGGAAGCGCAGGGGGGCGTCAGCGCGGCGGTGGTGGCGGGCTTTGGGGGGATTATTTCTGAGGTGGGCGCGGTGATGATTGTGGGGGGCAATATCGAAGGGCGTACCCGGGTACTGACGACGGCGATTGTGCTGGAGACGGGCAAGGGCAACTTCAACCTGGCGATTGCCCTCAGTCTGGTGCTGCTGGGGCTGGCCTTTGCCGCCAATTTTCTAATTGTACGCTTGCAGGGGCGATCCTTCGACGAATGAGCGATTCCCTTTACGCTCTGGTGGGCGTGACCAAACGCTACGGCCCGCGCACTGTGCTGGCCGTAGACGAACTGACGATTCGCCGGGGTGAGGTGCTGGCGCTGGTGGGTCCCAGCGGTGCGGGCAAGAGCACGCTCCTGCGTCTGCTCAATTTTCTGGAAACGGTGACGACCGGCGCGCTCGCTTTTGACGGCAGACCCATAGCCGGTGGTGACGACGCGCCCCTCTGCGCCCTGCGCCGGGTGACGACTGTCTTTCAGCGGCCTGTGCTGCTCAGAGGCACCGTGGCGGAGAATGTGGCCTTTGGCCTGAAGCTGCGCGGCCAGCGGGACGGGGGCGCGGTGGGCCGGATTCTGGAAGAGGTGGGGCTGGCCCATCTGGCCGGGACAGCCGCCCGCACCCTCTCCGGCGGCGAGGCCCAGCGGGTGGCCCTGGCCCGGGCCCTCGTCCTGCGCCCGGATGTGCTGTTGCTGGACGAACCGACGGCTAACCTCGACCCGGTCAATGTGGCGCTGATGGAGCGCAGCGTAGCCCGGCTCAATCGGGAGCAGGGAACGACGGTTGTCTTTGTCACCCACAATCTTTTCCAGGCCCGGCGCATGGGCCAGCGGGTGGCTCTGCTGTTGGACGGGCGGCTGGTGGAGATGGCGGAGGCGGAGAGATTCTTTGAGCATCCCCAGGACAGCCGCACCGCCGCTTTTGTGCGGGGTGAGATGATCTACTAGCCGCTCATAGACCGGCGGGGTTAGTTTGCGGCTTTGCCTACCCCAGCGCGTCCACTGGGTCCACATAGGGCAGGCCAAACTCCTTTGCCACAGCAGCGTAGGTCAGCTTTCCCCGATGGGTGTTCAGACCGCCCTGCAGGGGTTTGCTCTCTTTGATGGCTTCTCGCCCTTTGGCGGCCAGGCGGATCGTATAGGGCAGGGTCTGGTTGGTCAGGGCAAAGGTGCTGGTGCGGGGCACCGCGCCGGGCATATTGGCTACGCAGTAGTGTACCACATCGTCGACGACAAAAGTGGGGTTGCTGTGGGTGGTGGGTCGGCTCGTCTCCGCACAGCCGCCCTGATCCACAGAGACATCCACAATGACGGAACCGCCTTTCATTCCGCGCAACATCCCCCGGGTGACCAGCCAGGGCGCACGCCCGCCGGGGATTAGCACAGCGCCGATGACCAGATCCGCGGCGTAGACGGCCTCTTCCACATTGGCTTCGTTGCTGGTGCGGGTCTCCAACTGTCCCCGGTACATATCGTCCAGATATTGCAGCCTGTCGTGGCTCAGGTCCAGCACAGTCACATGCGCGCCCATACCCAGGGCGATTTTGGCCGCGTTTGTGCCCACAACACCGCCGCCCAGAATTGCCACCCGCCCCGGCGCGACACCGGGCACACCGCCCAACAATACACCCCGTCCCCCATTGTTTTTTTGCAAATAGGCCGCGCCGACTTGGGTTGCCATCCGTCCGGCCACCTCACTCATCGGTGTCAGAAGGGGCAGTTTGCCATCTGCTGTCTGCACTGTCTCATAGGCCACGCCGGTTGTGCCGCTTGCCAGCAACTGCTCGGTCAGGTTGCGGTCCGCGGCCAGATGGAGATAGGTGAAAAGTAGTAAATCGTCCCGCAGGTACGCATACTCCAGGGCGATGGGTTCTTTCACCTTCACAACCATCTCTGCAGACCAGGCATCCGCCGCGTCGGCGACGATCTCCGCGCCGGCTTCCCGGTATTCGTCATCGGTGATGGAACTGCCCCGTCCCGCGCCGCTCTGTATCAGCACCCGGTGGCCCTGGCGCGCCAACACCCGCACCGCACCGGCAGTCATTCCCACCCGATTTTCGTTGTCCTTAATCTCTTTGGGAAGTCCAATAATCATCGCCCATTCTCCTTTGAAGTGGCCTATAGAAAGACACAAAGCAACTGTTCGGCTACCCCACCCTACCCCTCCCCATTCTAGACAGGGAACTGGAGCGACTCCTCCCCCAAACTGGGAGAGGTTGGGTGGGAGTGAGCAGTTACGACGCAGAATACTGTGACAGTGTAGCAGTGGGGCAATCCTTCGGTCAAGAGAAGAGGAAAGCAGACTTTTCGTCATAGGTGGAGTGCTGCTACAATTGACGTATACTTCCACTGTCACCGTCCGATTCGTTCTATTCCCGCTCAACTCTGGGGATCGTTTGTATGAAACCTGCCGCGTTTGACTATTTCGCACCGAAAACCATTGACGAAGCCTTGACCCTACTGGCCGAGTATGGCTATGACGCCAAACCCCTGGCCGGTGGGCAGAGTCTTGTGCCGACGATGAATTTTCGCCTGGCCCAGCCGGCTGTTCTGATCGATCTCAACGGGGTTGACGATCTCTTCTTCATCCGGGAGAGCGACGATGGCCTGCGCATTGGTGCGATGACCCGCCAGCGAGTGGTGGAACGCAGCCCGCTGGTGCAGCGCCGTGCGCCGCTGGTACACGAGACAATGCCCCATATCGCCCACCCCCAGATACGCAACCGGGGCACTTTTGGCGGCAGTCTGGCCCACGCGGACCCCGCCTCGGAATTGCCTGTGCTGGCTGTCATCCTGAATGCCCGGATGCGGCTGCAGAACAGCCAGGGCGCGCGCTGGGTGGAGGCCCGGGATTTTTATCTCGGCCTCTTCGCCACCGATTTGCAGCCGGACGAACTGCTGGTGGAGATCGCCATCCCAGACCTGCCTGCCCGCACGGGCTGGGCCTTTGACGAAGTGGCCCGCCGTCACGGAGACTATGCGCTGGCCGGCGTCGCCGCCACCGTCGCCCTGGCCGCGGATGGCTCGGTTGACACCGCCCGTCTGGTCTATTTGAGCGTGGGAGATTTCCCTACCCAAGCCTTCCACGCCGAGTCTCTCTTGGCCGGGGAACAGCCCACGCCCGCGGCCATCCGCGCTGCCGGGGAGGTGGCCGCGGCCCAGGACATCGACCCCATCGGCGACATCCACGCCAGCGCAGACTTTCGGCGGCATCTGGCGAAGGTGCTGGCGGTGCGGGTGCTGACAAAAGCCGTCGAACGAGTAAAAGAAAGATGAAGGGGTGCTGAGATAATGCGTTCAATCCATCATCCCGCTTCGGGGAAAACTCACATGAATCACTCCATCACCCTTACCGTCAACGCTGTTGAATATACCCGCTCTGTCGGGGCGCGTCTGCTGCTCAGCGACTTCCTGCGCCACGAGTTGGATCTGACCGGCACCCACGTGGGCTGTGAACACGGCGTCTGCGGCGCGTGTACGGTTCTGCTGGACGGCGTGGCCGTACGTTCCTGTCTGCTCTTTGCTGTGCAGGCCAACGGACGACAGGTGAAGAGTGTGGAAGGGCTGGCCACTGGGCCGAACCCGGAAGATATGCACCCCTTGCAGACCGGCTTTTGGGAGGTCCACGGCCTGCAATGTGGCTTTTGCACCCCCGGCATTTTGATGAGTCTTCTGCCCTTTTTAGAGGAAAACCCGGAGCCGTCCGAGGTCGAAATCCGGAAAGCGCTCTCGGGCAATCTCTGTCGCTGTACCGGCTACCAGAAGATTGTGGAGGCTGTGCAGGTGGGCGCGCGCTTGATGCAGGAGAGGAAAAACGAGTAGAGAAGAATCCCCTTTGGGGTACAAAGCGGACGCTGATTTACGCTGAAACGTACCTGTTCAGCCACCCGCCCTACCCTTCCCCATTCCAGGGAGGGAACTGGATCGACCCCTCCCCTAAGGCGGGTGAGGTTGGGAAGGGGTGAGCAGGTACACAGAAGCTCCGGCAGAGGTCAGGGGGGATTGGCAACGACAGCAGGAGACTAAAGTCAACCATCGTGAATACTCTTAAAGCCACCGTCTACGAACACATCCTGGCTGTTGTGCGGCTGATTCCCAAAGGGCGGGTCGCCAGCTACGGACAGATCGCCTGGATTGTCAACGCGGCATCGCCCCGGATGGTGGGCTACGCGCTGGCCGGTCTGCCCGACGGCTCGGATGTGCCCTGGCAGCGGGTGGTCAACAGCCAGGGCGGCATCAGCCCCCGGGGTGATCCCCTCTCCAGCGGGCGGCAGCAGAAGCTGTTGGAAGCCGAGGGTGTCGTCTTCGGTGCCGATGTGCGCATCGACTTTGCCCGCTTCGGCTGGAAAGGACCCGACCCAGAGTGGCTGGTTGAGCAGGGCTACACCCAACTTCCCTGGCCCGGTCCGCGGCGGTAGAAAACAGAAAAGGGGGCGCACCCGGTCAGATGCGCCCCCTTTTCTGTTCCGATACTATTCAGAGTGCCCGGTAGGAAGAAATTTATCGAAAAATCCGATTTTCTTTGCAAGTGTGCCGCAAGGTTATTGCAGTTTTTCCGCGCCGCTGCAAATCCATTGGGTGATGTTACCGGGCAGGATGAGTCTGTCCAGAATCTCTTAGTTGAAGACCAGCCCTTCGATGCCCTTTTCTGTTTGTTGAAAGGTAACTGCTCACTGGGGTAGCTGAACAGTTACGTTGAAAAGGTTCAGGTCGCGCTCCGTTATGTACTGTCAGTTGACCATCGGCAAGCTGAAGGTGAAAGTACTGCCCTGGCCGAGAGCCGATTTTACGTCAATCTGTCCGCCGTGATAGTGGATAATATCCCGGCAGATGGAAAGGCCAAGACCCGTGCCGTGGGGCTTGTCGGTCAGTGTGTCGCCCACCTGATGGAATTTCTCGAAGATCAGCGACTGATCTTCGGCCGCGATGCCCATACCCGTGTCCTGCACGTGGATATGCACTTTGCCGTCCATCAGAGACGAATGGAGCGCAATGCTTCCCGATCCGGTAAACTTCAGCGCGTTGCCCAGCAGATTCGCCAACACCTGCAAAATTCTGTCCCGATCGGCGCGCACGCTCAGTGGTTCGTCGGGCAAGCGCAGGTCGAATGTAAGCCCCTGCTTCATCACAAGGCCAGAGAAGTTTCTGGCGCTGGAAGAGAGCAGTTCACGCAAGTCCAGTTCCTCCATCTGCCACTCCACCTGACCCGCCTCAATTTTGGTAATGTCCAGCACGTCGTTGATCAGCCGGGTCAGCCGCTCGCTTTCGGTGTTGATAATGCCCAGAAATTCCCGTTTGGTATCGTCGTCTACCGCGTAGGAGAGCAGCAGCTCCGAAAAGCTGCGGATGGAAGTCAGCGGTGTGCGCAGTTCGTGGGAGACATTGGCAATGAAGTTGGTCTTCATCTCGTCGATGCCCAACAATTCCTGGTGGGCCGCTGCCAGATCGCCGTAGGCCCGCTTCAGGTCGTGGCTGCGATCATCAATAGTCTTGTAGAGTGAGGCGTTCTCCAGGGCCAGCCCCGCCCGCTCCACAAACGAAAGCAGAAGCTCCTGCTCGGCGGCTTCAAAGGCACCCGCTTTTTCCGCACGCAGAACACCGATATAACCGTTTGCGCTGCTTCTGGCTTCCAGGGGCACGATTAGAATAGGCTGTTCACCGTTTGCAGCGCAGTGGATCAGTTCGCTAACCCCGCTCTGCATCACACCTTCCATCCTTTGCCGTAAAGCACTGGGGTCATGGGACGAACTGGCGAAAACAGGCTGCCCATTGTTGTCCAGCCGCAAACCGAGCAATGCTTCGGTTGCCCCCATCAACCGGCGAGTCTCATTGGTAATGACACCCATCACTGTATTGAAATCCAAGCTGGAACTGAGCGCCCTCGAACTTTCATTCAGCGCTCTGGCCCGCTCCAGTTGGCGGGCCAATGCAGCCTCGGCAATCCGGGCCTGATCCTGCAAATAGCTGGCCAGAAGCACCATCAGGAGAAGAAAGAGAGAGCGGACGATAAAATCGCCGTTCATCCCGGTACTACCTGTCAGAGTGGTACTCAGATCGAGCAGAAAATAGACGCCAATCACAATCAGCGACGGCCCCCATCCATAGCGCATGGCAGCAGCCATTGTGGTGGTGTAGAGGACGTAGTTGAAAGAGGTAGAAAAGCCGCCGCCAATCAGAATAATAGAAATCGAGAGAATCCCGTCCCCGATAGTGGTAATGTAGCCATTGTCCAGCCGGGGGGAATCGTTCTCCATGAGCTTTTGCACCCCGAAGTTGTAGAGGGCTGCAATGGCCAGAACCGTATAGGCCGCGGTGAGTCGTCCAGGTGACAAATCAAAGAGCAGCAGGGCAGGGGTCATCACAATCAGCCCAATCCAGCGCACCATCACAAAGCGCTGTTCCAGCCGGAGATGGGGGGAAAGGCCAGGACGCCCCATCCAGAGTTGGTACAGCAGTTCAGTCAGATATGGCCGAACGGGCTGATTTTGTCTTGCTCGATTAAAGGTGTTACTAATAGGTAACGTTCTGAACATATTCGACGATCTCCTTAGGGCTGAACGGCTTCGTCATGTATTCGTCGGCCCCTCCCAGCATCCCCCGCTCCCGATCAATCTGCTGCCCCTTGGCGCTGAGCATCACCACGTGGGTATCTGCCAGTTCCGGGTCCTCTTTTACAGCCGCGCAGACTTCATACCCATTTTTGCGGGGCAGCATAATGTCCAGAAAGACAAGTTGCGGGCGCAGCTCCCGGATTTTTGAGAGCGCGCCTTCACCTTCCGAAGCTGTCACCACCTGAAATCCTTCCCGTTCCAGAACGAACGACAGAGAACGGAGAATGTAAGGTTCATCGTCCACAACCAAAATGGTCTTGTTCAGCATAGATACCTCCTTGCAGCGAACAGGAAAATAGGGAACATCTTTCACAGAGTCGGGAATCGTGCGATTGGGTGTTCGAGCTTTTGTGTGTATTGAGATTCCAACCGCCTATTCCCTGGGATTAATGGGTTGGATTGGTAGATGCCCTGCGCCCCAGGGCTGCGTAAATAGCACTCTCTACGATACGCGACGGAAGATAGAGGCATTTGTCGATCCACATAGCCGGTCTGGGTTCATTCAGATGAGCCTGGATATAGCCGACCCCGTTTTCGATTGCCGTACGAATCCGAAGACCGGGATTTTGGATATGCTCCAGCGCAAGAGTCGCATAGGCGGTCTCTTCCACAGTGGGTATGCCGAAGTAGCCCCAGGAACCGTCCTCGTTCTGAGTCTCCAATATCCACGCCAGGGCCGGCTGAAGCAGCTCCTGCCCGCGGCCTGGGTATGTCCGGTCTAGCTCAAGCAGGGCAACAACCGCCCGGCCTGTGGCATAGTGGGGCGAGATATGCCACTTATCCAGCCAGAAAGAGTTTTGCTGCCGGGTTTCCCCCAGAAACGCAATCACTTTGGCAATGGCCGCCTGTTGGCCCGGGTATTGGGGATAGCGCAGCAGGGCCATCAGTGCGTGGATATTTACACCGACCGATGGATGGCGCTCATACTGGAAGCTGACAAAATAGTCATCCCGTTCAAACTCTTTCAGGGCAGTCGGCTCGATATCCAGTCCGGCATCCTTAAAGAGGACCAACGCCACAGCAGTTTCATCTGCATCAGGCACGGGGAAAGAGGGCGACAGGCTGACACCTTTGCCATTCAATCCTACCTGCAAAGTTTGGCGTAATTCAGGAGAGAGGATCGAAAGAGCCGCCTCTCCCCCAAGCCAGCGATGCTGGGCAGTCCACAGATCGTCAAAGGTCTCGCAGGGGTCCAACACAGAGACGGCCGTTCCCTCGTCCGCGGCCAGACAACGCTCGATATAGGCTACTGCCTCTGGATCATCCAAAAAATGCAGGAAGAAAGCCGTGGCCGCTGGTGAATTGCCAATGGAGCCATTGGCCCCCTGCACGCCGGCCAGACGGATCGGATCCACAGTGGCTCCGAGGAATTCCAATGAGTGGGCCACTGTGACCTGATTGGAGTAGATCATCTGCTCCGGCAGCATTTTCAGCTTGCGTTCCCGCTCCTTTTCAAAGGCCCGAATGTAGGGTGGCAGTTTGACCCCGGCGGTGACCGCATTGTCCACCAGCGCTGGGAGGAGCAGTTCAAAACCCACCAACTCGCAAGGATAGTTTTCCAGAGCCTGGGCATTCTGCCAGAGATAGCGTTCCCCCCGTATCACCTGTTGATAGTCCGTCTGTCGCTGCCCATAGCGAACCAGAGGAATCAGCGCGGCCACAGTACAGATCACCCGATCGTGCAGATAGGGGATGGCGCTGCCCCAGCTACCGTCCGGCCACTGGTTCTGGCAAATCCAGTTGAGCGCGGTTGGAAAACGGGGGTCTCGCCGCTCCTGGGGATGGGGAATGGCCGCGACCCAGGCGGTGTCGTATGGTGTGCTGGCAATAGAACGGGGTTGCACAGCTACCCGTTGATCGATTTCAATCATTGCACTCTCCCTGTTCCGGTGGAAAAAGTGTGATAGTCGTGGTTCACATAAAAATCGCAGACAAACCGTGCAATATCAGCGATGGCGCGTTCCGGGTAGCCGGTCTGGGTGCGAGCCGTATTCTGTAATCTGGTGCAAACATCCAATCCTCGTACAATGTCCTGGCGCACCATATCGCACGCCCACTCCATCGCTTCCTCTTCGTTGTGACCCCGGGCCATTGCCTGGCGTTGCAGAATAATGACAGAATTGATCTTGAATTCAATGATCTCCTTGTCATAACTGCGTAGATCATTGGCCAAGCGAATACAGGTAGATGCTGCCAGCCCCAACTCTTTAATGATTGAGTAGTGATTCAGAGTTGTTGGGTCGCTGATGGCAATCAGTGCGGTCCAGACGTGGGGCGGACCGCCTACGGTGTAGAGACCGTTTTCCAGATAGGTGTCGTAATCGGGAAGCTGATCTGTCCCGCGGTCGGCCCGGTAATGGGTGCGCCATTCGTGTTCCCGCATCATCCCGTCCAACGTGCCGTGAACAGCCCTGGCCCATTCCTCGCGCAAGGCGGGAAAGAGTTCATAGGTTTCCAGGTCTTCCCGAATATCCCGCAGCGCCAGAACCAGCGTGTCCCGTTCCCGGCGGGCCACACCTCCGTCACCGTTCACAATCTCTTTGTAGCGTTCCACCCGCCGACGCAATTCGACAAAGGGTACCGTCTCTTCATCAAAGAGATCGTCGATAGTAAAGACCCACAGGCTGACACGGGCCATACTTACCAGCGCAGCCGCGCTGGCGAAAGGAGCGGCAGCAGTGACGGACAGGCTGAGGGGCCAGACCCGTACCCGGCGAATCAGCGGGTAGTTGGCCGCCCAGCGGTGTAACTCTCGGGAAGCTCTGGTGGTCAGATCAAAGATGCGCAGTTTACTCTCTTCATCCAGCCTGCCCAGAAATTGACTGCGCAACCCGTAGTCAAACTCCGTCTTGTTTGTCTGGATTGGCTGTCGTGTAGGGGAACCGATCACGCGTGACCTCCTTGCGTAAGATATTCATTTTGGACCATTCAACGACCTACGACCCAGCGTTTTCCCAGGCCCTGTTGTTCGAGATTGAAATTTTCCATGGCATCAATAAAGCGGGGAACCAGTTCGGGATCAAACTGGCTGCCTGCCCCGGATTCCAATTCCAGGCGGATCTGCCCCCACTCCAACCCTTTGCGATAGGGACGATCCAGCGACATCGCCGAAAAAGCGTCGGCCAGGGCCATAATGCGGCCAAGCAGTGGGATTTCGTCACCACATTTTTGGTATGGATAGCCATTGCCGTCAAAACGTTCGTGGTGGTGGGCCACCGCGTCCAATACATCATTCAGATAGGGAATGTTCTTAATCATCATTTCGGAAAGCTGTACGTGCTGCTTCATAATGGCATATTCATCCGATGTCAGTTTACCGGGTTTTTTCAGAATATAGTCGGGAATCCCGATCTTGCCGATGTCGTGCAACAGCCCGGCGATACGCAAGGCCCGCAAGGATTCGTCAGAGAGTTCCAGCGCGCTGGCCAGCATCAGGGCAGCGTCCGTCACAACCTCAGAGTGGGTTCGGGTGTAGTGGTCTTTGGCATCGACCGAATTGACCAGCCCTTCCAGCGCGCTGTAGCTGCTCCCTTGCAGGGTCATCCAATCGGATCGGGCGCTACCAGCCTGGGTAAGCCGCCCGCCCCCGGTCTGTTTCGACTCATACAGCGCGGCATCCGCATGGGCGACCAGTTCGTGCTTGGATCGGCCATCCCGCGGAAAAGTCGCAATTCCCAAAGAGAGGCGCAGGGGCAGTGAGTCCCCCTGCACATCAATCTTGCACTTTGCAACTTCTTCAATCACCCGATTGCCCACAAGGAGAGCCTGTTCGCTGTCCGTGTTGGGCAGAATCAGCATAAATTCGTCACCCCCATAGCGGCCCACAATGTCCCTGGCCCGCACTGTCTCGCGCAGACAATCGCTCACCGAACGTAGCACCCGGTCTCCCACCGGATGTCCATAGATATCATTGAAGAGCTTAAAACTGTCCAAATCCGCGATAACAATCGAGCAGGCAACCTCATTTCTCTCCGCGTCGCTCAATACTTCGTCGATGCGTTCCTGTAAACAGCGATGATTGAAAAGACCGGTCAGGCCGTCCGTGTCTGCCTGGCGGCGGGCCACCTGGTAGAGCTGGGCGCTGCGAATGGCGGGGGCTGCTACCGCGGCCACCCCAATCAGCAATTTGGCATCACCGGAACTGAACTCTGGCGCATCAATTTTGCCTTCCAGCATTATTTGCCCAATGGATTCACCGTTGACCATCAGTGCTGCCGAGACCCGGGCCCGGGGGTTCTGAACCGCTACCCGTTCATCCGGGTTAGTAGCCTGTGATACCTGCTCCTGGCGGTTACTTCGGGTCAGCCGCAGGGAAGCCTGGGCAGCGTTGAGCGCGGTGACAGTCGAACGCACGATCAACTGACAGGCCGCGTCCAGGTCCAACACCCCACCCAGAGCATCGCCCAGACTATACAGCAGGTGCAATTCTTCGTAGGAGTGGACGACTTCTGTCGTCAGGCTGGCAACCACATCCTCCAGGTCCAGCAGTTCGGACAAATAGTGGGCAATCCAATCAGCGACCTCCTGGGCGTCGCCCGATGCTATAGATACCCGAACAGTAGCAATCGGCCACTCCCGAAAGGTTACATACGCCGACTCCGTTAGCTGTTGGCCCTTATCCGCAAACGGTACTCCAAAAGTGGTCACCGGGCTTTCATCCGCGGATATGATTTCAACGAAGATAGTCTTTTCCGCGCAGATTTTCTGCAAAAAACGCGAAACCCGCTCTCCCGTACAGAGCCGGTAGAGAGACTTCGACAGAAATGTTCCATCACTCGGTGATAAGAAGGTGTAGTCTTGGGACGGTAGGTTGATAGATAGTTGACTGGTCTGTTGCATGTGTACGTCTCCGGGCCATTCAATACGGTGGAGTACAAGGAATTACTGGATTGATACTATTATCGAACCTTTTTACAAAGACATTAATAGGGATTATGTACTTATTTACGGAAGGCAAGGGATAGGGTGGGGCGTAACGGGGGTCTACTCAGTCTTTGGGGGTGACGCACCTGAGTAGCTGTAATGGAGAACAAAAGTCCGGCTTCGTCGGAAGCCGGACTTGGGGTATTGTCTGGGGGGAGCAGTTACTAATCACATAAGTATTTGCGTCGCACTGCGCTAGACTTTGCGCACCAGCAGGATATAGCCCTGGCGCGCTTCAATCGTCACTCTCTCCCCGATGGCCGGGGTGGGACTTCCGCTGGCGAGGGCTGCGTTCCACAGTTCACCGGCAGTGTGAACCGTACCCCGGCCCTGCTCGTCGAAAGCGCTGCGCACGGTGGCCGACGAACCGATGAGCGCTTCCCGCCCGGTGATGGGCTGGCGGCGCTGGGCGGACAGGGCTTTGCCGCCAGCAAAGAGAGTAAAGGCAGCCATCAGCCCGGTCATGGAAAGGATTGTCAGCCAGGGCACGGCCAGCCCCGGCGCGTCAAAGAGCAGCGCGCTGCCAAAAATAAAGGCTACTGCGCCGCCCAGGGCCAGCGCGCCAAAGGCGGGGGTGAAGGCCTCGGCCAAAAAGAGCAGAATACCCAGCCCCACCAGGGCCAGCCCGGCAAAGTTGGCGTCCAACTGCCCCAGCGCGTACAGACCCAGCAACAGACTGATCAGTCCAATCATTCCGGGGATGAATGTGCCGGGGTTGTAGATTTCTGCGATCAGCCCCACAGAGCCGAGGGTGAGCAGAATCGTTGCCACCGACGGGTTGGTGATGAAATTGAGAAACTGCTGAAGCGGGGAGAGGTCCAGCCGTTGCACCAGCGCGCCGGCGGTCTGAAGTGTCACCGCATCGCCCTGCACAGTGACCACAAAACCATCCATCTGTTCGGCCAGGTCGGCCACATCTGTGGCGATAAAGTCGATGACCCCCAGTTCCAGGGCTTTGTCCGCGGTGGCTGCCGCGGCTTCCTGCACAGCGGCCACGGCCCATTCCACAGCCTTTTCGCCCCGGCGCGCGGCCAGGTTTTCAATGTCAGCGCTCAGGATATTCTTGACCTTTGCCTCCATCGTTTCGCCCACATCTTCGCCCTGCCCCCCCACCGGGCTGGCCGCGCCGATGCTGCTGCCCGGAGCCATAGCCGCCACGTGCCCGGCCAGGGTGATGAATGTGCCCGCGCTGCCAGCCTGGGCCGCCGAGGGGGCGACATAAACCACAATCGGCACGGGCGACGCCAGCATATCCTGGACGATCCGTTTCGTCACCTCTACACTGCCGCCGGGGGTATCCAGTTGCAAAATCACCGCGCTCGCGCCGCTGGCCTGGGCTGCCTCGATGCCATCCACAATATACTGGCCCAAGACCGGTGTCACCGCACCCCGAAAAGTAAGTACGTGAACCCGGCTTTCCCCTTCCTGCTCCAGCCCACTGGCCACAGCCAGCCCCACTTGTCCCACCGCGGGCAGGGCCAAGCCGAGCAGAAGACAGGAAAGGTAGAAGATGCGGAAAGCGGTATGGATTCGTTGCACGGGAAACCTCCGATGAAGTCTATTGCGTATTGTTACAGGTGGCAGAGCCACAAGCCAAAGGGCCGCGAACGGAATACTCCGTACCAGCGGGGAACTGACGCATATGGGTTAGTTCCTCGGCCAGACCGGTGAAGACGTGAAACGTGAGGTGTCGCCATCTGATCTCACGCTTCACGTCTTCACGTTTCAGTTTTCACGTTTCCGCACGCAAATCGTGGCTGCGCCACCTTATTCCGTACCATCACAATATCTAACGGACGTGCGTTAGTTACGGGTCGTGCTCCGTGACGTAATGTCAGCATCGGTTGAGTAGGCGGGGGCAGTTTCCCGCCGTATCGAAACCTTTAGGTTGAGCCTGTCGAAACCCAGCGGGTAGGAAGAACCGTCTCGTTGACCCGCTCGCTCTGGTTTCACTTCGACAGGCTCAGGACACCGCTCAACCGGCGCTCACTGGTCTGTACTGTGCGCAACCTTGCGGCTGCGCCACCTTATGCAATACAAAATAGGCCGCACTCATCACGCAAACTGGGCTGTTCGTCGTTCCTTCCCCTTTACCCCCGCCACTTCATCCAGCATCTCCTGGACTGATTGACGACCGGCTTGAGTGGTGGCGCCGAGCATTTGGGTCAACTCATTCAAACGGGTATCCCCGTGCAGGGCTGTAATCAGCGTACCCGTGCGCAGGTCACCTTCGCTTTCATAGACCCGTTTATTCACGCTCAGATGCAGATCGCCATAAGCGGCCAGTTGGGGCAAATGGGTAATACAGATCACCTGATGGCGCAGGCTGGTCGGGTTTTCCACGTCCTGGCCGGTCAGCCGCCAGAGCTTTTCCCCAACGGTCGAGCCAACCCGCCCGCCAATCCCCTGATCGATCTCATCAAAAATAAGGGACGGGGTGGCGTCGGCGTGGGCCAGGACACTCTTCAGGGCCAGCATCAGCCGGGAGGTCTCGCCGCCCGAAGCCACCTTTGCCATTGGCTTCAGGGGTTCGCCGGGGTTGGTGCTAATCAGAAATTCCACCCGATCAACACCGCTGCTGTCAAAATGGACCCGGCGACCGTTGGGCAGGATAGCGCCGTCGTCCTGGGCTGACTGCTCCAGAGAGAGACCGAAACGGGTGTGGGCCATACGCAGGTCCGCCAGCTCTTTCTCCACCTGGCGGGCCATCTGCTCGCCAGCTGCGGTTCGGGCCGCGCTCAGGGCCGCGCCCAGGCTGCCGATCTGCCGTAACAGCCGCTCCTCGTCAGCTTCCAGGGCGGCGGTCTTCACTTCCCAATCGCTCAATTCGTCCAGTTCGGTCTGGGCCTTTTCACCGTAGGCAATGACATCCTCCGCTGTATCGCCATATTTGCGTTTCAGGTTGCTCACCAGTTGCAGTCGCTCCTCCACCTCGGCCAGCCGCTCCGGGTTAAACTCCAGATTCTCCACGTAGTCCTGCAACTCCCGGGAGAGGTCTGAAAGCTGCTCTAACAGACTTTGGGCCTGCTCTCCGGCAGCGGTCATACTGCTGTCGATGCGCGCGAGGCGCTCCAGCCGCCCGACGGCCTGGCTGAAGAGATCGATGACGCCGAGAGATTCCCCATCTCCGTTGTCCAACAGCCCCCCCGCGGTCTGGGCCAACTGAAGCAGAGATTCTGCATTGCCCAGCCGTCGCCGCTCATTTTCCAGCTCCTCATCCTCGCCAGGGATCAGCCGGGCGTTGGCGATCTCCTCGGCCTGAAAGGAGAGCAGATCGATGCGCTGGGCCAGGGTGCGGGCGTCCTGACGCAGCCGTTCCAGCTCTTGGCGCACCCGATTCAGGCGATGCACTTGCTCCGCCACAGCCTTGCGCTGCTCGGTCAGCCCCCCGTAGCGGTCAATCAAAAGGACGTGGGTGCGGGGGCGCAGCAGATTCAGATGCTCCCCCTGGCCGTGGATATCCACCAGTTGCCCGGCCACATCGCTGAGAATTTGCAGAGAGACGGCCCGGCCATTGACCCGGGCAATGTTGCGCCCACCCAGCCGCACTTCCCGCCCCAGAATAAGGGTATTGGGTGCGTCGGGATCATCCAGTCCTTCGGTTTCCAGCAGGGCGCAAATCTCGTTCAGGTGTTCGTCGCTGCTCTTCTGGTCGGGGGAAAGGGAGAAGATGGCGTCGATTTCGGCCCGGTCTGTGCCGCTGCGAATCATCTCTGCGGTGGCCCGGTCGCCCAGCAGAAGCCCCAGGGCGTCGATAATAATCGACTTGCCCGCCCCGGTTTCGCCGGTCAGCACATTCAACCCGGGATGAAAGGCAAGACGCAGCTCGTCGATGATAGCAAAGTTACGAATGTGCAATTCCAAAAGAGCGGTCATCGGAGAGGGTCTATCCTCCTGGGGGTGGTACCAAATGTCGCCGGAAGTATGCTGATATTTTAGCACAAATGGTCGATTCCCCGAAAGGGTTCTATTCTCCGCGGGTAACTGCTCACCCCCACCCAACCTCCCCCACTGTGGGGGAGGAGTTGATCCTGTTCCCTCCCTAGAATGGGGAGGGGTAGGGTGGGGTGGCTGAACAGTTACCTCCGCGGGGGCGTCCCAATGGGGTGAGACGAAGGCGAAATTTTTTGACAGCACTTTTGGCTTTGTGCTACGATGGCTATACGCATTATTTCCCCGCGTACCCTGCCGTACTGTAAATCGTGACTGCTCAGGCTTCGGGTGCGATGCACTCGCCACAGCATTTTGTAATGGAATCTGTTCCGGGCGAAAGGTACCTGTTCAGCCACCCCACCCCACCCTACTCTTCCCCATTTCAGGGAGGGAAGTGGATCGACTCCTCCCCCAGAGTGGGGGAGGTTGGGTGGGGGTGAGTAGTACAGTAAGTAATTGATTAGGAATCGTACCCCAATTCATCAAGCTCGTACCCCTTTGTCGAGGAGCTTTGAATGTACCCCGAAAGTGAGATACTTTTTCCCTACCGCGCTATCTCCCCTCTACGCCGGGAACGGGGAGATGTCTGGCGGGACCTGGTCTCCCAGGTTGCCTGCCAACAGGATGGCCGGGAAGATACCCTGGCCTTCTCGCTGATGATGATTCGGCTGTGTGATTGCCTGAACTGCGATCAGAGCAGCTACAAAGCTTCGCTGGGCTGCATCTCCTGCGCCCAGCGCACAGTAGCCGCCGAAAAGACATCGGATTTAATGCTGCGCCAAACCTTCGAGCAGACCCGAATAGAGATTCGGCAACAGATCCCTGTGCGGCCCAGTTAGGGTTGCCTTCCCATTGCGGCCAACACCCCTTTCGCCAGCGCGCCGCCAGCGTGCAGCAGTCCCTGCACCTGGTGGTCGCTGTGGGCCTCGGCATAGATGCGCAACACCGGTTCTGTGCCGCTGGGTCGGATGAGCAGCCAGCTATTGTCGTCCAGGATGTACTTCACCCCGTCCCGGTCGCTGCTGTGGCGCAAGGGTATCCCAACCAATTCAACAGGCAGCCGCTGCATCAACCCCGCCACCAGCGCGGACTTTTCGAAAGGCGTCACCGTCTGATCGTTTCGGCCATAGAAAAAGTGGCCCACGTGGGGTTGCTCCATCAGTTCGTGGAGCAGACAGGAAAGGGTTTTGCCCTGCTTTGCCACCAACTCTGCCAGCAATAAGCCCATTAACACCCCGTCGCCCTCTGGGATGTGCCCCTGCATACTGATTCCACCGCTCTCCTCCCCGCCCAGCAATACACTATCGCTCATCATCAGGTCGCTGATGTGGTTGAAACCCACGGGCGTCTCGTGTATCGGCAGCCCGTAATGATCTGCCAGCCGATTGAGCATTTGGGTTGTGCTGACTGTCTTCACTACACTGCCCCGCAGCCCCCGGCTCCGGACCAGATGCTCCAATAGTAACGCCATAATACAATGGGGATCGATAAAGCGCCCGTCGGGATCCACCGCGCCGATGCGGTCTGCGTCGCCGTCGGTTGCCAGGCCCAGTCGGTGGTTGCCCTTTGCCATTTCCGCAAAGAGTGGTTGCAAATGGCGGGCAATCGGTTCTGGATGGGCGCCGCCAAAGCCCGGGTTCAGTTCGCCGCGCAGTTCTGTGACGAAGCAACCGGCGTCTTCCAACAACTTCTTCAGGTAAACCCGGCCCGCACCGTACATTGCATCTACCGCCACCGAGAGACCCGCACGCCGAATGGTATCAAAATCCACCAGTCCGCGCAGATGTTTTTCGTAGGCTGGAAAGGGGTCAAAATAATGAACCAATCCCTGGGCCACCCCCTCGTCCAGGGAAATGGAGCGCGCTGGTTGCCCATCAGTGTCGTTTTCGTGAATGCGCTGCTCAATCTCCGCGGCGTCCTGGGGGCTGGCCGAGCCGCCGTAGGCCGCCTTTAATTTGATGCCATTGTAACGGGGCGGATTGTGGCTGGCGGTGATCATCACACCACCCGCGGCGCGCTTGTCCACAATGGCATAGGAGACAATCGGCGTGGGCGCGTCGGCCTGGGCCAGCCATACGCAAATACCATTGCCCGCCAACACCTCTGCCACCGCTTGGGCATAGCGATCGCTGAGAAAACGTGTGTCGAAACCGACGACGAGGGAAAGAGGAGATTGGGGATTGGGGATTGGAAATTGAGAAGTGGCGGGTGATCCCTGCTCCCCAATCCTCGGTCCCCGATCTCTGTTGTCCGCCAATGTCTTGTCGGCGATGGCCTGGGCAACTTTACGCACGTTGGCAAAGGTGAAATCATCACTGATAACGGCGCGCCAGCCGTCGGTGCCGAAGCGAATTGTCATGGGGAGCTTTCCTGCCTGTAGATGAGTGAGAGCATATGATTTCCTTATTGTAGCAGAAGCAAAGAATCCCACGGAAACTGCGGGCGCGGGGATAGCTACCCCGCCCCGCTACAAGGGCGGCTTGCCATACCCTACCGCTATGGTATACTTTCGGGCATTTGGATGGTAGTTGTTCAGCCATCCCACCCTACCCCTCCCCATTCCAGGGAGGGAACTGGATCGACTCCTCCCCTACGGTGGGGGAGGTTGGGTGGGGGTGAGTAGTTACTTTGGATGGATGATTCTGGTTGACCTATTGCTTTGGAGGCACGACCGATGGCTCTTACCGTACTGCTGGCCGGGCTAAGTCACCCCCATTCCCTGGCCCATCTGCGCACATTGGCCCAGACGCCGGAGGTAGATACCATTCTGCTCTGGGATGCAGACCCGCAGGTGCTGGCGTTGGAAGAAGTGCGAGGGACAGCAAAGGTCGCTGCGGTCAACACAGACCTGCCCCGGTTACTGGCCGAACACTCCATCAACTTTGCGCTGGTCGCCGAACGCAACGACCGGATGCCCGCGCTCTGCCAACAGATTGCCCGGGCCGGCGTCCATCTGCTGGTGGAGAAACCCATCGGCAACAGCCCGGCAGCCGTGACGGAGGTAATCTCCGCGGCGGACCGGGCTGGCGTGCGCCTGGGCGTATGCTACACCAACCGCTGCCACCCACTGGTAGAGGAGGCAAAGCGGGCAATCGACGGGGGGCTACTTGGCCCGCTGATGACCCTGCATATGCAGCTTCTGACCACCCAGCCCCGCTTCCGCAACCCCGGCCATTGGCTCTTCAGCAAAGAGATAGCCGGCGGCGGCATTCTCCCCTGGCTGGGCTGCCACTATCTGGACCTGATGCGCTTCATCACCGGCGACGAGATTGTAGCCGTCTCTGCCCACTGCGCCACCCGCAGCGGCGGGGCCATCGACGTGGAAGATGTGGCGGCCCTCAGTCTCACATTTGCTTCGGGTGGGGTGGGCAGCCTGCATGTGGGCTATGTGCTGGCCCTGAGCGGCGCGGGCTACGAGAATCGCCAGGGCTACGCTACCCACGCCGAGTTCTGCGGCCAGTTCGGACGGCTGGGCTGGAGCGGCAGCACAATCTTCCCCCCTCATCTCTGGATCGAAAGCGCCCATCCCGACTGGGCCGCCGCCCCCCGCCGGGAATTCCACGCGGATCTTGCCCCCTCCACCGCCTATGCCGGCGCACACGGACTCACCTTCCTACGCCGTTTTACGCAAGCTATTCAAGACGGCTCACCCTTGCCCGCCAGCGGGGAGGATGCTCTGGCCGTGGCCCGTGTGGTGGAAAGCGCGTATGCGTCTGTCGGTATGTAACTGTTCAGCCACCCCAGCCTACCCCTCCCCATTCCAGGGAGGGAAGTGGATCGACGCCTCCCCCACAGTGGGGGAGGTTGGGTGGGGGTGAGCAGTTACGTCGGTATTAACCCCGGTTGATTTTTGCTCTAGCCCTGTCAAAGATGAACCTTTGCCCGCGCCGAAGCCGCCACAGGGGAAATTGGCTGGCAGACCCCATTGAAATCGGTCTGGCTCTGTGTTACCCTACCCC
>JAANMX010001934.1_pt1 | contig 22093 bp, 22 predicted proteins | sample 7279681 | NCBI WGS metagenome assembly JAANMX01 (sample SAMN14094542, study PRJNA606508) | bioreactor metagenome | isolation source: A lab-scale SPAN reactor treating ammonium-rich wastewater day 351 | place: Ireland: Galway | collected 2018-01-01
GGTTCTGGCAACTGAACAACTATGAACTGACGATTACCCCCATCTTCTGAGTTCAAGTCCATTACGGCATGTGCTGTTGAACCTGAACCTGCAAAGAAGCGCGGTCGAATCTGAACGCGATCGAAGGATCCAAATGCAAGTCCAACAGAGGGAAGCCACCAAGTCGCCTCAGAGATATGATTATAATCAGGTATCGACCAAATTATAATATCAGGATTGTACAATCTGATTTGACTTTCCAAAGTATCAGAATAATTAAAATGGAAATCTGTAAGCTCATTTTTTTTTGCGACACTTATCCCTGGGGTTTTCTTTAAATTGATGTACGCAATTTTCTGAAGATTCTGAATGATACTTGGATCCTGACGCGTAAATGGAATATCATCATAATTTGCCCTATTCATTATGCCAAAAATGATATAGATAATAGGGTCGAAGGTTTTTTCCCAACCCAATTTAACCTTTCCGTTTTCTTCAAGATTAAACAGAGCTTCTCTTAAATCCCATGACTCATCTTCATCCTCACTATTTACCTCCTTATTAATCCATAATATTTTGGGAAAACTTTTTTTGTATTCGTCAAAGCAGATGATTCCATCTGTTATGAACGTCTCTTTTCCATTTTCTTTAAGTTGTGCTTTTAAATTTTCAAAAATTTGTGCTTCTTTTTCTAATACTAAGCTTTTTTTCATCCCTTAAGTTTATAATTAATATTCAAATATATATTTTTTCCATCATCTAGAGATGTACTACATCAAAATTGGCATTTACACTAATTCTAAAAAGTTTCTGTAATGAATTATTATCGATATTTATTAATTTCTTTTGGCATAAATCGCAAATATTACTCATCATTATTTCCACTGGATCTTCCGCTAGATCATTGAAATAGACGGTCCTATCAATAACCTTATCCCGCAATAATTGGTTACTGGCTTGGTCAAGATGAATCCTGTAAACAGTTTCATATTTTAGAAGATCTTCAAAGATGTGGTTGACCTCTACAGTTATCATATTTCGCTGGTGCAGTTCATCAATAACTACAGCTAAGAAAATAAAATGAAGAATGATTGGTTGCTCCTCCTGAACCACTCTGTAAACACCGCTTTTTTCCTCGAGAATAAGTGGGCCGCAAAGGAGACACTCGTCAGCACTCTGCTTCGCAGCATGAATTAAGTTGTTAGTAAATCGTTCCGCTACGGAGAGAACATTATTTTCGCATCCCTCCCAACCTTTCGAATTCAGCCATTCAGCCCTGAGGTAAATTTGCTTATCCTTCATCACCTCCCGTAATGTCATTTTTTTTGATGTTTTCATGATAGATATTTCATCAAAAGTAAAACAGTAAAAAGTCAAAAGATGTCCGTGTGAGAATAATTGAATACCTCGCTGCTAGAAGTGTCCTCGCAGCCGCACGAAATGCAAATTCGACGAAGTCAATCCTTTCGCGTGGCATAAATTAAATATCGATTCTCCAAAACCAGCACCTCCCAAAACTACCCCGCTACCACTGCCGTTTTTCCGCGCAGCAGGAAACCATCTGCATCATAAAACCGGATCAGCGCAAATTTCAGATAATGCGCTTGCTCAGACTCAAATCCCTCCTCCTCAGCAATAAAAAACTCAGAACACGGAAGCGAAACCTCAAAAACAGCATCCACAAATTCCAGCGGATCCTGCCCCTCATCAGGATTGATGAACCGCAGCGTTACCACCGCTTTTGTACTACCTGCAGGAATCCGGTCAAAAAACAGGGTTCGCTTTTCATAATCATAGCGGCATCGTTTCCCGTTCCTGGTGTTCCATACAAAACCGTCAAGGATTTTCCCGCTTTCACCATGCTGCAGCCCAAGTTGCACCGTCCGCTCTCCCTTGGAAGAGACGGGATCCAGCTTCATAAGGTCGTGAAGCATCTTCGCCACTCTCCCGTGAAGGATGGGATCACGAAAATCCTTTACAAAAGGCTGGAGAGCCCGCCGCAGTTTTGCACCAAATTTTGAACAGCGCCCGAATTCAGAGGCGTTTTTTCTTACATTCACATATTTTTCATCTTTCAGGATCTTTTCTCCGTCAAACCCACCCGGTTTCCGTACGATAATTTTGCCGTTCATTTTATAAAACGAAAGCCCATCCATCTTTCCCTTAAATTTAAGAATACCTATAAGCTCTGCCATATTATTGATAATTTTAGTGATACTCAAAGATAATAAATATATTATATAGCATGGATACAGCATGAATACAGTATGGATATAGTATGCTTAAGAGTACATCTCCTTAACCGTTCCAGACGCTTATTTAAGGATAAAGGCCGTGTCTGGGAAGTTCAGTAAAAAGCTTTAGAATGCCGTATAAACCGGGAAAAGATGTTTGCCGGATAAATTTCTAAGAAAATGCCTTAGCTTCGGTCGATAAAAAATCATGAAGAAAAGGAACATACCGACCTCCGGTCTATTGCAGGAAAAGTTTTCCTGAAGAATGAGTCCTATACGCCCACTACTTACCGCGCGGGTATCTTCTGTTCAGGGGACAAAAAAAAATTCCGCAACGGGTGTTGCGGAATTTGAAGTGGCCCAGCTTGGGCTCGAACCAAGGACTTGCTGATTATGAGTCAGCTACTCTAACCAGCTGAGTTACAAGGCCAGAAAACAAAAGGAGATAAACCCTCTGTTTTGCGAGTTGCAAATGTAAATATTTTTTTGAAATTTCAAAAGCTTTTATCCCTTTTCCTGGCATAATTCTACCAAAACTCCGTTGGTGGATTTAGGATGAAGAAAGACCACCAGTTTATTGTCGGCCCCATCTTTTGGCTCTTCAGAAATAAATATGAAGCCTTCTTTCTTCAGTCTTTCAATTTCTGCATAGATATTTTCAACACCGAATGCGATGTGGTGAATGCCTTCGCCTTTTTTGTCCAGAAACCTGGCGATCGGACTTTCAGGATTGGTTGCTTCAAGAAGCTCGATCTTACTGTCGCCCACTTCATAAAAAGAAGTCGTAACTCCTTCCCTTTCCACAGATTCCTGTTTATAGCTGTGTTTTCCTAACAGGCGTGCAAAAAGATGATCGGAGGTTTCTAAGGATTTAATGGCGATGCCGATATGTTCGATTTTCATAGGGTTGGGTGTTTGATGAAGGATGATGGGGGGTTAGGTGTTGGATGATTGACCTTGGCTGGGATGATGAATGATGGGAATTAATACGTTTTTTAAACATCCCGCATCCCTCACCCGGCATTCCTCAAATCTCAAACAAAAATAGTAAATTTGCGCCATGAACGAAAGTAACAGACAAAGAAAAGTAGCCCAGATTATACAGGAAGATTTTGCAGAATACTTCCGAAAACAGGCCAAGGAAAGTAAACAGACCTTTTTGGTGACTGTTTCTGATGTGAAGGTAACCGCCGATTTAAGCATCGCAAAAATCTATTTAAGCATATTCCCGCAGGAATTCCGGACGCAGATTATGAAGGAAATTAACGAAAACAAGGCACAGTACCGCAATTTCATGGGCCAGAAAATGGGTAAACAGGTAAGAATTATCCCGGAAGTCAATTTCTATCTTGATACTACGCTGGATGATGTCGAAAAAATCGAGCGCGAACTGAAAGGCGAAGGCGACAACCCTATCCTTTAAGCGAAATCCGATAAAATTCTTCTTCTTGAGAACCACTCCACTCTACATAGCGACAAGGTATCTGCTGGCTAAAAAAGGCAGCACAGCAGTAACATTTATTACCTGGCTGGCGGCTTTGGCCATGATGGTTGCGGTGACCGCAATGTTCATCATTATTTCCGTATTTTCGGGACTGGAGGATCTTAACCGTGATCTTATCGCGAATCTGCATGCCGATATTACCCTGAAAAGCAAAGAAGGAAAAACACTGCCTGCCGTTGATAATGCTGCAAAAATCCTTGCATCGAACACCGAAATTGCGCATTTCTCAAAAGTCATTGAGGAGCGCGTGTACATCAATTTCCGCGAAAACGGGGATATCGCAACTCTGCGTGGTGTGGACTCAGCTTATGTATTCGTAAATCCGATTGACAAGAATATTTTCTATGGCAGCTACCCGAGTTTTAAATATTCCAATGAAGTTTTAATCGAAAACAAACTCGATAACCGCCTGGCAATTCCTGTGGGTGAAAGTTCGGAATTCGCAAGTCTGATGATGCCCAAACCCGGCACAGGAATCATCAGCAAAGAAGAAGATATCTTTAATAGAAGGGAGATTTTTGTCTCCGGAGTTTTTCCGGGTAATGACCAACTCGACAATACCATTATTTCTCCCATTGAGCTTACAAGAGAGCTGCTTGATCTGCCAAAAAAATCTGCCTACCAAATCGTCATTAAACTGAAAAACCCCGAAAACACCAACGCTGTAAAAGCTGAATTGCAGGAAAAACTGGGCAGTAAGTACGAGGTTAAAACCAAGGCTGAAGAAAATGCCGCCTTCTGGAAAATGATCAATACAGAGAAACTATTCATTTACCTCATTTTCAGTCTCGTGATTTTCATTACCACGTTTAATCTTGCGGGGGCAATCATTATTCTGCAGCTCGACAAAAAAGAGCAGGCAAAGTCACTTATTTCCCTTGGCATGAACCTCAATTCACTTAGAAACATTTATTTTTATACGGGGTTGCTTATCGTAATCTTCGGTATTGTGAGCGGACTTCTTCTGGGAACTGCGATCAGCTATTTTCAGATTTCAACCGGATTCTTCAAGGCCGGTGCGGGTACAGAACTTGCTTTTCCGGTGCGAATCCGTGTTGTCAACTATCTTATTGTTTCCGCTACCGCCGCGGTTTTCGGCTTTCTGGTTTCCTGGTTTTTTTCAAAGATTAACAAATCATATTTTACTGTTAAATAAGATTTTACAGTCACAATTTTATCTATCTTTGCTGCCTTAATTTTTAAATCAGTTCATGAAAAACTCTATCACTTTATTCATTACGCTGCTAATGTTTAGTTTCGGCAATGCGCAGATCCCATCCGGATATTACAATGCAGCCGCAGGCCTAACCGGATATCCACTAAAAACCAAACTTAAGGAAATTGTAAGCAACGGGCATCAGGATAAGGGATACGCAGGACTTTGGGATGCATACAAAATTGGTGATTTAGACAAATTCTACGAAAACGATAACACCATTCTCGATATTTATTCAGAAAAACCAGCAGGTCCCGATGCGTACAACTACACCCCGGCAGTTAACCAATGCGGAGGCACTACTCCTGCATCAGAAGGAGGTTGTTATAACAGAGAACATTTATTCCCGCAGGGTTTTTTTGACGAAGTTAACCAAGGATTTCCGATGAAAAACGATTATCTCCACGTGATGCCGACTGATAATGTAGTGAACGGCAAGCGGAATAATTATCCTTTCGGTACAGTAGGTAGCGCTACCTGGACTTCAACCAACGGTTCTAAGCTTGGGGTAAGTAATTTTCCCGGATTTCTTGGAATTGTTTTTGAGCCGATTGATGAGTTTAAAGGTGATGTAGCCAGAAGTTTGCTCTATTTTATCACAAGATATGAAGACCAACTGCAAAATTTTGATTATAATGATGTAAACAATCCCCAGGACGGCAGCAAAAACCGAGGTTTCGACCAGTGGTATATCAACTTACTGATGCTTTGGCACCAGAATGATCCTGTTTCTCCAAAAGAAATTGCAAGAAACAATTACGCGTACGTTTATCAGAAAAACAGAAACCCTTATATTGACCATCCGGAATATGTAGCCATGATCTGGACATCAACTTTGGGTACAGATGAAAATACTGCTAGTAAAAATGAGCTAAAAATCTCCCAAAACCCGGTTCGAAACGGTGAACTTGTAGTCAGCGGCGAAAACATCGGTAAGATTGGATCTGCGCAAATCATTTCAGTAACCGGACAAGTGGTGCAGACCGTGTCTGAACCTTTTAAAAATTCGGACAGGATCGTGTTGAAAAATACAGCCAAAGGAGTTTATTATCTCAAAACTACTGAGCAGACTTTAAAGTTTATTTTGGAATAAATAATTTCATAAAATCCTATATTTTAAAAACCGGCAGCTGTTGCCGGTTTTTTATTTTATAATCTCCTGTACTAAAAATGGAAAGGAAAGGCGTATTGACGGGATGAGATAGTGTGGATAACAATCGTGTTTTGGGAGGTGATTATTTAGTAACTTTACCCTCCAATTTTTATTTTTAATCTCATGAAAAAACTTACTACTCTTTTATTGGGCTTCATGTTCTCTATAGCATTGGCGCAAGCTCCCGCAAATTATTACAACGGGACCGAAGGGCTAACCGGCGCCGCCCTCAAAACAAAGCTCAGCCAGAATATTACTGCAGGACATAAAGATAACGGCTACGACGGGCTTTATAACGGATATCCTACTACTGATTCGGATCACTATTATGAAAACGACGGTACCGTTCTGGATATATATTCTGAAAACCCAACCGGAACAGATCCATATACCTACAGACACGGAATCAAAAAATGCGGTAATTACAGTGTAGAAGGTGACTGCTACAATCGCGAACACGTTATTCCTCAAAGTTTCTTCAACGAACAGTCACCCATGCGCGGTGATATTCATTTCGTAAGACCAACTGACGGAAAGGTGAACGGGATGCGAAGTAACTACCCTTTCGGGGCGGTCAACAGTCCTTCCTTTACGTCAAAAAACGGAACCAAAGTGGGACCGAGCAGCTCACCGGGATATGGCGGAACCGTTGCTGAACCTATTGATGAATTCAAAGGGGATATCGCACGTATGGTATTTTATTTCGTAACCCGATATGAGAGCAGACTGTCTTCTTTCTCCACCGGAAATATGCTTGGAGGATCTGCATATCCGGGCTTACAGGCCTGGGAAAGAGATGTACTGCTGGCATGGTCTGTTCAGGATCCTGTTTCACCTACAGAAATTGAGCGTAACAACGCATCATATGTTTTTCAAAAAAACAGAAACCCGTTTATCGACCGTCCGGATTGGGTTCAGCTGATCTGGGGAACACAAACGATAGATAACCAGGCACCTTCAGCACCTACAAATTTAGCGGTAGTTTCTACTACAACAGCATCTGCTAACCTCAGCTGGACCGCGTCAACCGATAATATTGGTGTTGCTTATTATAAAATCTTTGTGAACGGTGTTTTCCACAGCAACTCAAACGTCACCACCGCAACCGTTTCCGGACTTGCCCAGGGTACAACTTATGCGTTCTATGTAATAGCAGTGGATGGTGCAAATAATGCATCACCGCAAAGTAATACCGCCACAGGAACAACACAGATTGACACCCAGGCGCCTACTGCTCCGTTAAATTTGTCGGTAACCTCTGTAGGAACCAATAATATTGCCGTACAGTGGACTGCCGCAACTGATAATGTAGGGGTAGCATCTTACGACATTTATGTTAATGGCGAATTACAGGGTTCCACCAATTCTACTTCAACAAATATTGCCAACTTAAGCCCCCTAACCACGTATTCGATTTATGTTGTGGCAAAAGATGCTGCAGAAAACGTTTCTCCACAAAGCAACACGGTAACCGCTACTACTTCTGCAGTAGGTGCTAACTGTGGAAATGAAAACTTCGAAACAATTCCGGCAAGTTCTTCAAACTATTCCACCTATAACTGGACAAGCAATGGGATTTCGTGGACGTCTGAAGACTCCAGAACCGACCAGACGATCAACGGAAGAGCGATTACTATTAAAAATGGATTTCTAACCGCTTTATCCGTTCCGAACGGAATTGGTGATTTAAAAGTAACTACCCAACTAAAATTTTCTGGCTCAGCCGGAACTTTAAAGATCTTTGTGAACGGTGTAGATACGGGAAAAACGGTGCCTTACAGTTCTAATGTAACTACTACAACCGTAACCGGAATTAATGTTTCCGATACCGTAGAGATTACCCTTCAAAATTCAAGCACCACGAACAGAGTGGCAATTGATGATATGAGCTGGACTTGCTACACGCTTGCTGCAGTTAACGAAAGTGCTATAAATAAAAATTCGATCAGCATTTATCCAAATCCGGTGAAAAATGGAGAATTAAATGTGAGCGGTAAAAACCTGTCTACTATTAATACCGTGCAGATTTTCGATTTTACAGGCAAACTTGTTCAGAGTATTGCTCAGCCTTTTAAAAACTCAGGTAAAATCACTTTAAAAAATTTACCGAAAGGCGTTTATATCTTAAAAGCAGACAACAGCACTGCTAAATTTATTGTGGAATAATTTCACACTCCATTATAAAAGATAGCCGGAGGATTTTCTCCGGCTTTTTTATTACCTACCTTCACAGTAACAATTCGGAACAAAAAAATACTAATCCATAAAAATTTAAAAAAATGAACAACCACGAAATCGACTACAAAATTCACGGCGAAGAAATGCAGTGTGTAGAAATAGAACTCGATCCTCAGGAAAGCGTAATCTCCGAACCGGGAAGCTTCATGATGATGACCGAAGGAATCAATATGGCAACCCTCTTCGGTGACGGAACAGAAAAGGGCTTGATGGGAAAATTATTTTCTGCAGGAAAAAGAATGCTCACAGGCGAAAACCTTTTCATGACGCTTTATACCAATGTTTCGAACGAAAAAAAACAGGTTACTTTTGCTGCACCTTATTCCGGGAAAATTATCCCCCTCGATCTTTCTGAACTGGGCGGAAAAGTGATCTGCCAGAAAGACAGTTTTCTTTGTGCGGCGAAAGGTGTTGCTGTAGGGATTGAACTTCAGAAAAAACTGGGAACCGGACTTTTCGGTGGCGAAGGCTTCATTATGCAGAAGCTGGAAGGTGACGGAATGACCTTCGTTCACAGCGGAGGACACGTGATCGAGAAGGAACTTCAACCCGGCGAGATCTTAAAAGTCGATACGGGCTGTATTGTCGCGTTCACTAAAGATGTGCAATATGATATTCAGTTCGTAGGCGGAATTAAGAATTCCATTTTCGGTGGCGAAGGTCTGTTTTTCGCGCAGCTCCGCGGTCCGGGGAAAGTTTGGATTCAAACCCTGCCGATCTCGCGGCTTGCAGGCAGAATTCTTCAGTTCGGCACTACCAAAAACGGAGAACAGGGCGGAGTCCTGGGAGGTTTAGGCAATCTGCTGAACGGAGACGGTTTATAGCCGCTGCACCAGATCATATTTTTACTGTTGGCCGGAAATTCTTCCGGCTATTTTTTTTGTCTTCCTCTTCCTGCTCAAAGGAGTGAATATTTTCGTAAATTAGTAATTCCAAAAACATATGGTGTTGATAATGAACAATTTCTAAACTGATCCGGCGCTTTTTTTTAAAAACATGTCCGGGCAATGCTTCTGCTTTTCACTAAAATGACCAGCCATGCAAAACAAATCCAGGCATCTGCTTATCACCAAATCTTCAGGACAGAAAGTGCCTTTCAATGCGGGGAAACTTAAAAAATCCCTTTTAAGGGCCGGTGCCAGTGATTTTCAGGCAGATGAAATCATCAGCGAAGTGATTTCAATGTTGGTGGAAGGAATGTCGACCTCGAAAATTCATAAAGCCGCATTCCGATTGCTGAAGGATGTTTCGCGTCCGGTAGCTGCAAGATATAAGCTGAAGCAGGCGCTGCTGGAATTGGGTCCGTCGGGATTTCCGTTTGAACAGTATATAGCGGAACTTTTAAAATTTCAGGGATACAAAACTCAGGTCGGCGTTTTCTTGCAGGGTCACTGTGTCACTCATGAAATTGATGTGATTGCCGAAAAAGAGAATACCCAATTGATGATCGAATGCAAATTTCATAACCGTCCGGGATATGTTTGCGATATCAAAATTCCGCTTTACATCCGGTCGCGTTTTATTGATGTGGCTGATTCTAAAAATATTGCAACCGGACATTCCGTAAGATTCAACCAGGTCTGGGTCATTACCAATACCCGCTTTTCAGAAGATGCCACGCAATTTGCAAAGTGCATGAATATGCAGCTTGTAAGCTGGGATTTTCCTAAAAATAACGCATTGAAGGACTGGATAGACCACTCCGGACTGCATCCCATCACTTCATTAACCACGCTTACGCAAAAAGAAAAACAACAGTTGCTGGAAGAAAAAGTGGTGTTGTGCAAAAGCATCCTCAATACTCATAAAATTCTGGAACAGATTGGGGTCAGACCTCCGCGGCTTCAGAAAGTACTTGCTGAAAGCATGGCGCTTTGTGAACCTTATCCAGATCCCGAAACTTAAAAAACATCAAATCATGAATACCATTAGCATCAAATTTCTAGGCGCTGCGGGAACGGTGACCGGATCCAAACATCTTATTTCGGCGTACGGAAAAAATATTCTGATTGACTGCGGACTTTTTCAGGGACTGAAAGAACTGCGGCTGATGAACTGGGAACCCCTTCAATTTCCCGCCAATGAAATTGATATAGTGCTCCTCACCCACGGCCATCTGGATCACACGGGATATTTGCCGCGTTTGGTAAAAGCTGGATTTTCAGGCCAGATTATAGGCACCTCGCCCACCCTCCAGATCACGGAAATTATTTTAAAAGACAGCGCAAAAATTCAGGAGGAAGATACCTCAAGAGCAAACAAATTCAGGTATTCAAAGCATCATCCGGCTCTGCCTTTATATGATCTTGATGATGTTGAAGAAACGTTGCCTTTATTCCAGTCAAAACCACTGAACGAATGGCAAAGCATCAATGAGAATATCCGTTACCGTTTCAGGTACAACGGACATATTATTGGCGCGACATTCATTGAATTGGAAATCGGCGACAAAACCCTGGTCTTCTCCGGAGATGTGGGCCGGGAAATTGATCCCCTTCTTTTCCCACCCGAAAAGCCTGAAAAAGCCGATCTGCTTTTCATCGAAGCCACTTACGGCGACCGACTTCATCCCAAGATTCCTATAATCGATGCATTGCAGGAACTCCTCAACCGCTGTACCGACAGAAACGGAACCATCATTATTCCAAGTTTTTCGGTAGAGCGCACCCAGCTGCTTATGTACCTATTCTGGCAGCTGAAGAAAAACGGAAAAATGGCAAAAATCCCGATTTATATGGACAGTCCTATGAGCCGCAATGTTCTGGAAATTTTCCACCAAAACAGAGACTGGCACCGGCTTTCGTATGAAGATTATTTTGAAATGTGCGAAGAAATAAAATTTATCGGCACCGTGAATGAAACGCTTGCTTTGGCAAAAGATCCGCGCCCCAAAATTATTATTGCCGGCAGCGGAATGGCAGCAGGCGGAAGGGTACTCACCTATCTCGCCAAATATTTAGGCGATCCGAATGCAACGATTATGATGGCAGGATTTCAGGCAGAAGGCACCCGGGGAAGAGCTTTGCTGGAAGGCGCCAAAGAAATCAAACTGTATGGTAAATATTTCACTGTTCGGGCCAATATCGAAAATATAGAAGGATTGTCCGGGCACGCCGACCAAAACGGTTTAATTGAGTGGATGGGAAAACTCGCTCATCAACCGGAAAAGATTTTCATCGTTCATGCTGAAAAAGAAGCCGCGGAAGGACTTCAGCAAAAAATTAAAGAAGCTTATCATTGGGTTGCAGAAATCCCGGCACTGAACGATCATGTTGTAATCGCTGTACAGCCATAAAATCCAGCTTTTTAAGAAATGAAAGACCAAAAAATCATCACCCAATGGAACGTGATCACCGGCGGACCTTGTACCGGTAAGACGACCGTGGTGAATATTCTGGCTCAAAGAGGCTACAGAACCACCATCGAGCATGCCAGGCATTATATCGACCTGCAGAAAATACAGGGACGAACGGTTGAAGAAATCCGCAGGAATAAAAAAGAATTTCAGCTGAGCGTACTGGGGATGCAGATTGCGGAGGAATACTCCCTTGACCCGAATGAAACTGCTTTTCTGGACCGTGCGCTACCCGACGCCATGGCGTACTATCAGTTTTTAGGGTTGGAATATGATGAGCTGCTCCTTCAGCAATGCCAAAAATATGATTATCACAGGGTCTTTATTCTGGACAGGCTGTCCTTAACCAAAGATTATGCCCGTTTGGAGGATGAATCAGAACAGCTCCGCATTCATCAGCTTATTATTGAAGTTTACAAAAATTTAAATATTCCGCTCGTGCATGTACCGGTTTTACCGCCAGAAGAGCGGGTGGATTTTATTCTGAAAAACATATAACCGTCTGAATTTTCCCCAAATCTGCCGGCCATAATAAAAGAGATATCATTCATAAAAAATATAGCGTAAAAAGAGTGATTCTTCAAAGCTCTTTTTTTATTTTTGATGCATGGAAGAGCAAAGAAAATTTGGAATCATCGGCAGGAACATTTCCTACTCTTTTTCCAAGAAATATTTTGAAGATAAATTTCAGCGGCTTATGCTGAAGAATCATTTTTACAACGTTTACGATTTGCAGGAGGTTTCTGAAGTGGAAGATCTCTTAAAAAATGATCGTCTTTCGGGATTGAATGTAACGATTCCTTATAAAGAAAAAATTCTTCCGTATCTGGATGAACTCAGCGATGAAGCAGAAAAAACAGGCGCGGTAAACTGTATTCTCATTAAAGATAATATCAAAAAAGGCTTCAACACTGATGTCTTCGGTTTCGAAAAAACCCTGTTGCTTCACAGGAAAAGTTTTCATGATTCTGCTTTGGTTCTGGGAAACGGCGGTGCTGCAAAAGCCGTACAATATGTGCTTAAAAAAAATGACATACCGTTCCAGACTGTTTCCAGAAAAGGCGGATTGAATTTCGGAAATTTAACCGCCGGAACTGTTTCACAAAACCCGCTCATCATCCAGTGCACGCCTGTCGGTACTTTTCCAAATGTTGATGACTGCCTGGATTTTCCTTTCAACGGAATTACTGAAAACCATCTTGTTATCGACCTGATTTACAATCCCAATTACACCACTTTCATTAAAAAAGCTGCAGAAAAAGGAGCTAAAACGGTTAACGGTTTCTATATGCTTGAGCAGCAGGCAGAAAAAAACTGGGAAATTTGGAACTTTTAAAAAAAATAAGTTAATTTAGTGCTCTGTTTAACGACAAAGTTCAGGTACTCCCCGTTTTGCAGCCCAATTCTAATAACAAGTTTGCTATGATCACAGAAGATTCAGTCTCTGACAACAATGAGAAAAAACCATTTCATGAAGAGGTTTCCCAGGAAAATAATTCCGATAACGCTACCGATGCCAACGCAGAAGTAGAAATTCCTGCAGAAGAAGATGCAACTCCTGCCGCGCAAGAACCGCTTCATAAAAATCCGGAGATCGCTGCAGCGGAAGTTTCAACTGAAACCCAAACTGAGGACGGTGTAAAAAATGAAGAAGTTTTACATGACACTCCTGAACATCAAGCTGATGTAGACACCCAAAAATCTACAGAAACTGCACCTGAGGCGAAAGTACTTTCAGAAATTGATCCCCAGAAAGCTGATGATGGCGAACCTCACGAAGATCATGAAGAAGCAGCGTTGGAATCTGTGGCGCATTTAACATTACCTGAAATTCTCAAAGAAATGGAAGCCATCATCAATAAAGAAGATGCAGGTGCTCATTACCGGGCTTTCAATCATTTGAAAGAACAGGCTAATCATTTCATTCACGACGAGACAGAAGACCAGAAAAACGAATTCGTTTCAGCGGGAAATCCGGAAGAAAGTTTCAGTTTTCACCATCCTGCCCAGGCAAAGCTTTCAGGTTTGCTCAATATCTTCCGCGAAAAAAACAATGAGTACGCCAGAAAACAAGAAGAAAACCATTCTAAGAATCTGCAAGAAAGACAGCAGATTATAGAAAAACTTAAAAATCTATATTCCAATACAGAGGCTGGTACCAATCTCTTTAAAGCGATCCGTGAGATTAAAGAAGCGTGGAAAAATGCTGGTCAGGTTGCGAAATCCGAATTCAAACTACTCAACAACAATTACTTTCATCATCTGAATCAGTTTTATCAGATGCTGGATATGAATAAAGAGTATATGGAGCAGGAATTTGCCCATAACCTCGAGAAACGACAGCATATTATTGAACGCGCCAAACAGTTGGAAACTGAACCAGCGGTGCAGAAAGCACTGAACGAACTGCAGTATCTGCACAAACTCTGGAAAGAAGAAGCTGAACCGGTTGCTGAAGAATTCCGTGAAAAAACCTGGGAAGAATTCAAAGAAATTTCAAATAAAATTCATGACAGAAAATCTGAACTTTCGGCTCAGATTGACGAAGAACAGACTCTGAATCTGGAGAAAAAAAATAAAATCATCGAGGAAATTAAGAAACTCGCAACTCCGGAAAAAGATCCTAACCACAGTTACTGGCAGAATTCAATCAAAAAAATTGAGGAATTGAGAAGTGAGTTTCTCAAATTAGGCAGCGTACCACGAAAAGTATCGAACCAAAACTGGAACGATTTCAAACATCATCTTAGAAATTTCAACACGGTAAAGAACGAATTCTATAAAGGTCTGAAAAGTTCTCAGCATACCAATCTGGAGGAAAAACTTAAACTCATCCAAACGGCAAAAGACAACAGCCTTTCCGAAGACTGGGAAACTACGGTTCCTCTGTTCAAAAAACTTCAGGATGACTGGAAGAAAATCGGTCACGTTCCGCGAAGTATGACCAATAAAGTTTGGGATGAATTCCGCGAAGCCTGCAACGCGTTTTTCAATAATTACAGAGAGAAAAACAATGCAGTAAACGATAACTGGAAAGAAAACTATAAAAATAAAAAACAGCTCCTGGAAGAACTGAAAGAAATTTCTGATGAAGAAGGAAGTGTGGAAAAAATTGAAAATATAAAAACAAGCTGGAATAATATCGGAAAAGTTCCGCGCGAAAAGTTATCCATCAACACGGAGTTCAACAAAACCCTGAGAGAAAAGCTGAAGCTCAACAAAATTCATGAATATGACCTGAAAGAAGAAGGTCTTTCTGAAAACCAGCTCACCGATAAAGCCAGAAAAATGAAAAACCAGATCGCAGATCTGGAGGCTGAAATCGTAAAAATGGAAAATAACCTGAGTTTCTTCAGCAATTCTACCCGCGAAAATCCTTTACTTAAGGATACTTTTGACAGGATCGACGAGAAAAAAGCTCAGCTGGAAGCAATGAAGCAGAGTCTTCACAAAATACTTTCCGGCGAAAACCAATAATCAAACATGTTTAAAAAGATAATTTTAGCACTGTTCATAAGCTCCGTAACGCTTGCAAATGCACAGGAAGCCGAAACCAGCATCCTTTCATTTTCGAATCCGCTCGAATATGACGGGACCGAGTTCTATCTTATCCAGTCGAAACAGCGTTCCAAAACACTTTTTCAGGAACAGTATATCCCGAAAGATGAGAATCTGCAGGATTTCACACAACTTTTGGATTTTTCCTTTTTCAATAAAGAAATCGAAATGGAACTGGCGGTAAGACAAAAAGTAGAATCTGTACAGCAAAGAGAAAAAAAAGACAAGTTTGCCAAAGTAAATGTTACTGAAAGTCCTGACGGTAAAGAATTCGTTGTTGATTATTTTATCTCGGAATCTCCCGAAACCGGCGAGCCGTATATGGAATACAATATTTACCGTTTCAAAGGTATGGAGAATGGCGGCCAGAAAAGTTTTCTTATCATGTCTTACGCGAAAAGAATCTACGGTGATCTGAAATCGGCAGCAAAAGCTCTGGCAAAACAACGCGACCATTTAATGGCGACGATGATCGAATATAAAGTCCCGGAAATAAAAGTTGCCGCAAGTGCTCCCGGAAAATAGATTAATGACTTTTAAATACAAAACACCCGGCAAACGTTGGGTGTTTTTTAATTGAGAATACTTCAGTAGAATATGAATCACGAAACCTATATCAAACGCTGTATCGAACTCGCGTTGAAAGCCCAGGGAAACACTTACCCGAATCCGCTGGTGGGAAGCGTAATTGTGCACAACGGGGAAATCATTGGTGAAGGATTTCACGAGAAATCGGGAGAAAACCACGCTGAAATTAATGCGATTAATTCGGTGACAAACAAAGAATTATTACAGGAATCTACCATTTATGTATCTCTGGAACCCTGCTCCCATTTTGGCAAAACGCCGCCTTGTGCCAATAAAATCATTGAGACCGGATTCAAAAAAGTAGTGATCGGAACGCTGGATTCTCATGAGAAAGTGAATGGCAAAGGCAAACAGATAATTGAAGATGCCGGAATTGAAGTAATGTCAGGGGTTTTGGAAAAAGAATGTCAGGAACTCAACAAGCGTTTCTTCACTTTTCATCAGAAGAAAAGACCGTTCATTATTCTGAAATGGGCAGAATCCGGCGACGGTTTTCTGGATAAAGATTTTAAACCGACCCAAATCGGCAACCCTTTAACCAAACTGTTTGTCCACCAGCTTAGAAGCGAGGAACATGCAATTTTAGTAGGAACTAATACGGCTTTAACAGACAATCCCAGCCTTACTACACGTGAAATCGCAGGCAGAAATCCTGTTAGAATTCTAATCGATTTTGATCTAAGAGTTCCGGGAAACTTTAATATTTATAATGAAGAAAGCGAAACTATTGTATTTAATTCTGTGAAAGATATGGTAGAAAAAAACGTTAAGTTTATCAGGATTAAAAAGGAAAATTTCCTTGAAAATCTGATGGCGAAACTTTACGAAAATCAAATACAGTCGGTGATTGTTGAAGGCGGAAGTTTTACCCTTCAGCAGTTTATTGATGCTGAATTGTGGGATGAGGCGATTATTATTAAAAACAAAAACCTGGAGTTATCTAAAGGAACAAGCGCGCCGAAATTCCAGAACGGAAATTTTGAAACAAAAATTTTCAGAGATAATATTATTGAATTTTACAAAAATTTGTAAACTTGGAATTTTCTTTTAATACCATAAAATCGCCTGTAGAAAACATTCTTCTGAAGGAGAAAGGAAGCAAATTTATTGGATTTGCTTTTCCGGTAAACACTGAAACCGACCTGAAAAAAAGTTTAGAAAAAATACGCGAAGAACATCCGAAAGCTACCCATCACTGCTACGCGTTCCGGCTCGGAATGAAAGGTGAAAATTACAGAGCCAATGACGACGGAGAACCTTCCGGCAGCGCCGGTCTGCCGATATACAATCAGTTGTTGGCTCATGAGATTACTAATATTCTAGTGATTGTGGTGAGATATTACGGTGGCACCAAACTGGGTGTTTCTGGGCTGGTAAAAGCCTACAAAGAATCAGCAAAAATGACTCTGGAAGAAGCTGAAATGATCACCAGAGAACTGGAATCTGATATTGAAATCACTTTCACGTTCAATCAGCAGAACCAAATCTTTACTTTGCTTAATAAATTTGACGGCAGGATTCAGGACTTTTTGTCCGATGAACAATGTGTCATCAAAGCAAAGATTAAAACCTCCCAAAAAGAAAACATCTCGGAACAACTGTCCGAGATGCAAAATATATCGTTTAAATTTACTTAGATTAATCTCTTCTTCCCATCAGCATCGAAGCCCAGTAAAGAAGCTGTGCCAATGATCCAAGTGCTGCTACCAGATAAGTTCTTGCCGCCCAGGTTAAGGAATCTTTTACTCCTACAAATTCTTCAGACGTTACCGTTCCGGTATCTTTAAGCCATTTCATTGCTCTGTTACTTGCATCGTACTCTACCGGTAAAGTTACAAAAGCAAAAAGCGTGGTAAGCGCAAACATAGCTACACCAATTGCCAATACGGTGGTATTTCCGTTCGGATTATCAATGGTCTGAGTCGCACTCATCAACACAATGCCGGCAATCAATACAAACTGCATAAGATTTGAACTTATACTTACCAGCGGAACCAGTTTAGAACGTAGCTGAAGCATGGAATAACCTACTGCGTGCTGCACAGCATGACCACATTCGTGAGCCGCTACTGCCGCTGCTGCTGCATTTCTCTGCATATATACCCCTTCCGAAAGATTTACCGTTTTATTAGCCGGATTATAATGATCTGTAAGCTGTCCCGGCACCGAAATTACCTGTACATCATTGATTCCGTTATCTCTCAGCATTTTCTCAGCTACCTCTTTTCCGGACATTCCGTTCCTTAAATGAACCTTTGAATAATGTTCGAATTTAGATTTCAGTCTTGCTGAAACCAGCCAACTTACAAGCATCGAAAGTCCAATAATTACATAATAACCTGTCATTTTTAATTTATTTATCTCTGTTTAAATCATATTTGAAAAGTAAAAAACGTGCCAAAGTTTTAATATTTGTTTTAATCATTTATCTTTGTTTTTTCAAACAAATAAAGATGCCTGCAACCGTAATAAATGAAGTAAGAACAGCTCAGGAATTAAAAAAGTTCATCAGTTTCCCGATGGAACTTTACAAAAATAACAAAAATTACGTACCTCCCTTACTCAACGATGAAAAAAACATCTGGAATCCGGCTGAAAATCCTGCTTTAGACTATTCTGAGGCCAAGCAGTTTCTTGCTGAAAAAAACGGAAAAGTGGTGGGCAGAATTGCGCTCATGATTAACAGGAAAGAAGAAAAAGAACTCGGTATCAGCAAGGTGCGTTTCGGTTGGCTTGATTTTATCGATGATGCTGAAGTCTCCAAACTTCTCATTGATACTGCCATCAATTTCGCCAAAGAAAAAGGCATAAAAAAAATCGAGGGCCCGATGGGTTTCACGAATCTGGACAAATCCGGAATGCTGACGATGGGTTTCGATAAAATTGCCACCATGATCGGTCTTTATAATTTTGAGTACTACCCAAAGCATATGGAGAAACTCGGCTTGGTAAAAGAAAAAGAATGGGTGGAATTTGAAATGAATTTTCCGACTGTATTGCCGGAAAAAGTAGACAAATTCAGCACGCTGATTGCGCAGAAATATAAACTTAACGTCATTCACTTTAAGAACAAAAAAGAAATACTGCCTCTGGTAGAACCGATGTTCAAACTCCTGGACCAGACTTACAACTCGCTTTCTACCTACACTCCAATTTCCGACGAGCAGATAAAAACGTACCGCGAAAAATATTTCCCTTTCATCGATAAGAATTATGTAATTTGTGTGGAAGACGAAAATCATGAACTGGTGGCTTTTGCCATTACCATGCCCTCCTATTCCAAAGCTTTACAGAAATCAAAGGGAAAACTGCTGCCATTTGGGTGGTGGCATTTTCTGCAGGCGGGCAAGAAAAACGACCGTGCCAATTTCTATCTCATCGGCATCCATCCGGAGTACCAGCGCCGCGGTGTTACCGCCATTATCTTTAAGGAAATCTTTTTGCGCTTCAACAAAATGGGAATCAAGTTTGCGGAAACCAACCCGGAACTCGAGGAAAACAAAAGCGTGCAGGTGCTCTGGCAGGATTACAATCCTGTGAATCACAAAAGAAGAAGAACATATTCGTTGGAAATTGAGTAAATCCTAGCAAAGATTCATATTTCAACTATTTTTATGAAAAAACAACTTTACATCTATCTCGTCCTGATTATGGCATTTATTGTCTACAATCAGTTTTTTCAGGTACAGGATGAACGCATGAACAGCCTGATTAACATCCTTTTCGCAAGCTTTCTTTTTTTATACATCGGGTATATTGCTTATGTAGTGTTAAAACGTCTTAAAAGAAGCAGCAAAAAGTAGTTTCCATAGGTAAAAAATTATAATGATAAATTTCAGATTTAAAGGTTTTTATTTTTTCCATAGTACATAATTCCTTAAATTTGCTGATTCAGAAAACAATGTAGGCATGAATATTCCAGAAAACTATCTACCCATTATCATTCAGTTCGCTGTTGGTTTTGGATTCGTATTACTCTGTATTTTAGGAACCCATTTTTTAGGACCTAGACAGAAAGCAACTTCAACCAAAAAAAATGAAAGTTTTGAGTGCGGTATCGATGTTGAAGGCAATGCCCGGACTCCTTTTTCCGTGAAATATTTTCTTACCGCTGTTCTGTTTGTACTTTTCGATATCGAAATTGTATTTTTCTACCCTTATGCGGTAAACATCCGCGAATTTGGTGTTGAAGGATTCTTTGCGATACTTACCTTTATTTCCGTGTTTTTCGTAGCATTTATCTATGTCTGGAAGCGCGGCGCACTCGATTGGGATAAGTAAGCCTTTTCGTATTTAATTAACACTTAAAGAAAACAAAAATGTCAGATAACAAACCAATAATAAGAATGGATGCTGAACCACCTGAAGGTTTTGAGGGCGAAGGATTTTTCGCTACCAAACTCAGCAGTGTGATCGGCATGGCACGTAAATTTTCGCTGTGGCCGCTACCTTTTGCAACTTCATGTTGTGGTATTGAGTTTATGGCCGTACTGAACCCAACCTACGACGCATCACGTTTCGGAATGGAAAGAAACTCTTTCTCTCCAAGACAGGCAGATATGCTCATGGTTTGCGGAACCATCTCTAAAAAATTAGGTCCTGTCCTTAAGCAGGTTTATACCCAAATGGCAGAGCCAAAATGGGTTATTGCCGTAGGCGCCTGTGCATCAAGCGGCGGTATTTTCGATACCTACTCTGTACTTCAGGGAATTGATAAAATCATTCCTGTAGATGTATATGTTCCCGGCTGTCCGCCAAGACCGGAACAGATTATTGAAGGCGTTATGCAGGTTCAGGCCCTTTGCGAAGGCGAAAGCATCAGAAGAAGAGACATGCCAGAATATAAAAATTTATTAGAATCCTACGGTATAAATTAATTGGCAATGACAAACGAATTTGTTTTAGAAGCAATTACAAGAGAATTTCCGGATTCAGTAATCTCGCATTCCGAGCCGTACGATTTTCTTACTTTAGAAATCAAAAAAGAAGACATCAAAAAGGTGATTCATTACCTGCGCGATTCTTCTCTTGAAATAAAATTCCTTACCGATATCTGCGGTATCCACTATCCCGAAAATCCTGAAAAAGAAATCGGCGTCATCTACCATCTTCATAATTTGATGACGAACTTCAGAATCCGCCTCAAAGTATTTATGCCGAGGGAAAATGCTGAAGTAGATTCTATGACAGACCTGTACGCCGGTGCAAACTGGATGGAAAGAGAAACTTTCGAATTCTACGGAGTTAAATTTAAAGGTCATCCGGATCTTCGTGTAATCCTGAATATGGAAGATATCGATTATCATCCGATGCTGAAGGAATACCGACTGGAAGACGGTACCAGAACAGATAAAGATGATAAAATGTTCGGAAGATAATCTTATATCAACGGAAAAATTATGAAAGACAACGCGCTATCAAATATACTCAGCCAAAACGATTCAAAAGAAAATATCGACGGGCAGCTGTATACGCTGAACCTTGGGCCCACCCACCCGGCGACTCACGGTATTTTCCAGAATGTGCTTACCATGGATGGGGAAAGAATTCTCCATTCAGAACAGACGATTGGTTACATTCACCGTGCTTTCGAAAAGATTTCTGAAAGAAGAAACTTTGCACAGATCACGACCCTTACCGACAGGATGAACTACTGCTCTGCCCCGATTAATAACATCGGTTGGCACATGACCGTTGAAAAACTCATCGGCTGCGAAGTCCCCAAACGTGTAGATTACATGAGAGTCATCATGATGGAATTGGCAAGGATTGCCGACCACATGATCTGCAACGGAGTTATCGCCATGGACGCCGGTGCTATTACAGGCTTAACCTATCTCTTCCAGGAAAGAGAAAAAATATACGAAATGTATGAGCAGATTTGTGGTGCGAGAATGACCACAAATATGGGCAGAATCGGAGGTTTCGAAAGAGATTTCAATCCCCAGTTCCACGAAATGCTTCAGACATGGTTAAAGAAATTCCCTAAAATTTGGGGTGAATTCTGTGCTTTGAACGAGAGAAACAGAATTTTCATGGACAGAACCATCAAGGCCGGCCCAATCTCTGCAGAACGTGCGCTGAGCTATGGTTTTACAGGTCCTAACCTTCGTGCAGCGGGAGTTGATTACGATGTGCGTGTAGCGAGTCCTTATTCTTCGTACAACGATTTCGATTTCATCATTCCTGTAGGAACCGCCGGTGATACGTATGACCGTTTCATGGTTCGCCAGCAGGAAGTTTGGGAAAGTTTGAAAATCATTGAACA
>JAANMX010001935.1_pt1 | contig 22081 bp, 21 predicted proteins | sample 7279681 | NCBI WGS metagenome assembly JAANMX01 (sample SAMN14094542, study PRJNA606508) | bioreactor metagenome | isolation source: A lab-scale SPAN reactor treating ammonium-rich wastewater day 351 | place: Ireland: Galway | collected 2018-01-01
GGTTGATCGGCGGGATCGTTCCGGGCGGGCGCACTTGTATGCCGAATTTAGAAGCGCGGATTATGCGGCAGAAGCGCCAGATTTGCGGGCGGCTTATGCTGAATTACCCGGTGGATTCGGTGCGGAACTGCTGCGGTATTTGCTGGATGAAAAGGGGCAGATTATCCGCAGCGACCCAGCGGTTGGGGCGCAGGTTGATCTGGATATTTTGCGCTACAACTGCGCGATGATCGGGAAGGTGTGCATTGTGGCGGCGCGGGCGTATAAAGCGCGGGCGGTGGAGATGTGCATCCGCAGCGGATTGGCGAACGCAATTGTGGTGGACAGCGAGATAGGGGACTATTTGGTGGGGAATTAGCGAACTTGGTAGCACCACACTAAGCGGTGGAGAGGGTAGAAAAAGGGAAGGTTCATGAGGCAAACTGGTTGGTAACAAGACAATCAGGAGAGCCGGATGAACCTTCAGGGTGTATTTTGCCCGAACATGGCTTGTTGTGACAAGCACAAGGTTGGCAAAGGAAATATTGTAGCCCACAGCCAGCAACACCAACGCTGTAAATGTCGGAGTTGTGGACATACGTTTTCGTATCGACGGGGAACGATGTTCTACGGACTGCGCTATCCAGCCAAGCAAATCATGTGGGTGGTGGGGTTGGTGGCGTGTGGCTGTCCGGTAGCGGCAATTGTGACGGTATTTGAGATTGACGAACGGACGGTGGCGGACTGGATGCGGCGGGCAGGCTTGTATGCAGAAGCGTTTCACCACCAACACATGCAGCCCATCGAATTACAGCAGGTGCAAGTTGACGAAATCCGGCTGAAGCTCCAACGTCAGGTGATGTGGGTAGCGATGGCGATGAGTGTAGGCAGTCGGTTGTGGTTGGGCGCGGTATGCCGCGTAAACCGGGACAAAAAGCTGGCGCGGCAGATCATCACATGTGTCTACAACTGGGCGAAAAAAGCACCATTAGTCATTGCTTTTGACGGTTGGAGTGCCTATCCCCAAGCCTGTTACCACCTGTTTCGTGAACCCATCCTCACCGGTCGGGCTGGTGGGGCACGCAAACAACCGTGGCCATGCCTGAGTGTGGTTCAACTGGTGAAATATCAAGACCAGCAATGGGTCATGAAACGGTGGCTCTTGTCCGGTTCGGCCACGATGGTGCGTTATCTGCTCAACCTCACTCAGGGCATGGGTACGACCATCAACACCGCTTACATTGAACGCCTCAACGCTACTTTTCGGGCGCATCTGGCGATTTTCGCCCGGCGTACCCGCTGTCCTGCACGCCAGATGGAAACCGTCGGTCAACGCGTTTTCTTGGTTGGCTGTCTGTACAATTTCTGTTGGCCTCACACTTCGCTCGATGCCCGCACACCGGCTTGGGCGGCGGGATTAACCGACCATCGTTGGTCTTTACAGGAGTTCTTGTGGGCGCATTTACTCCCTTATCGCGCCTCCACCGTTTAGTGTGGTGCTACCAATGCATCGACAGGACTGCATTAAGTGGTGGGCGAGGATTTTTACCCTCATCCCCCAGCCCCTTCTCCCTCAGGGCGAAGGGGAGCAAACACAATTTTGGCGCACTTTTCACCCAAAATTGACCACCCCGAGGGTCGCATTGTCGGGACCGGCTCCGGAGCTCGAGGCGCCCGGCTCATTGCCTCCACACTGGAGAGCGAGCAGGCAGGCCACCAGGACCGCCAGAAGTCTTGCTCGGACCGGTTGATGCGCCCCACGGCTCTGCATTCGACCTCCCCTGCCCCGAACTCGAGTTCTCAGGTTCTTCGACAGTCTCTATTGAATCGCTTTCCAGGCGTTGGAGGGTCAGGTCGTTCAATTTGGCCCGGCCGAGCGACCAAACACTTTTCTGAAGCGCGACCCTGACTTGAGTCATTGAAGCCTCGGTCACGTCGGCCCCCGCAACGTGCTCATTGACCAGCGGCTCCACTTCGTGTATACATGGGCTATACGAAGGAGTATCCATGTTGGCGAAAATTCAAAAGTGGGGGAACAGCCAGGGACTTCGGCTCTCCAAAGACGTTCTGGCACTGGCCGGGATCGCCGTGGGTGAGGAGGTGGAGGTAACGGTCAGCCCTGGCGAGATCGTGCTCCACAGAAGACGTCCGAAGAGAAGCCTCGACGAACTCCTGGAAGCGATCCCGGAGGACTACAAACCTGGGGAGGTCGACTTCGGACCTCCTGCCGGTAAGGAGGCGTGGTAGTGAGCTACGTCCCCTCCGAAGGGGACTTCGTGATGCTGTCGTTCGATCCGCAGTCTGGCCATGAGCAAAAGGGATGTCGACCCGCGCTGGTCGTTAGCAATACGAAGTTCAACCGGCGGACGGGAATGGCCATCGTCTGCCCGATCACGAACACGGATCGAAGCTTCCCATTGCATCTGGCCGTGCCGTCCCAGAGCAAACTGACCGGCTTTGTGATGGCAGAGCAAGTCAAGTCGGTCGACTTCGCCAGCCGGAAGGCGACTTTCGTGGAAACGGCTCCAGCCGTGTTCTTGCAGGATGTGCGTGAAATCCTGGATGCTTGTCTTCATTGATGCGGGCGTTCGAGCGGGTTTTCCGTCAGCCCGAGCACCTGCATCTGTTCGAGGCCGCTCTGGCCTGGGACACCCCCGAGCCCCGTCACTTCAATATTCCGGAAACCAGGTGAAGGTCTTGATTGCCTCCTCCAGCTCCAGGTCGCTCAGGCTGCGCCCGTAACCTTCGTCCCGGGCGGTCTGGGCCACCTTGAAGGCGATCCGCTGACTGATCTCGCGCAGGTCGCGCAGCCGGGGGAACAGGCTGCTTCCCTTCGAAGCGGTGTACTCGGCCAGTGATCGGGCTGCGGCCAGGAACATCGAGTCGGTGACCCGGCTTGCTTCGCTGATCAGCACCCCCAGCCCGATGCCGGGGAAGACGTAGGCGTTGTTGCACTGCCCGATGGCGTGCTCGGTGCCCTCGTAAGTGACCGGTGCGAAGGGCGAGCCGGTGGCCACCAGGGCGCGCCCCCGCGTGTGGGTCAGGGCCTCCTGGGGGGTGCACTCGGCTTTGCTGGTGGGATTGCTCAGGGGGAAGATCAGGGGTCGCTCGCTGGCGGCCGCCATGGCCCGGAGGGCCGCCGGGGTAAAGTCTCCCGGATGGGCAGTGGTGCCGATCAGCACAGTGGGGCGCACGGCCTGGATGATGCCCTCGAGGCTGACCGGCAGGGGAGTGAACAGTCCCACTTTCTGGTAATCCGAGGCCGGCAGGGCCAGCTCGCGCTTGTGCGCCTCGAGATCCTGGCGGGTCTGGCAGACCAGCCCTCTGGAGTCAAGAAAGAGGAGCCGCCGCCGCGTCTCAGCCTCCTCCATCCCCTCGGCCAACAGGGCCGCCCGCAGCAGCCCGCCGATGCCGGCCCCGGCCGCCCCCGCGCCAACGAGCAGGAATCTCTGCTCGCTCAGAGATTTTCCCTGCATCAAGACGCCTGTGAGGATTCCGGCCAGCGTGACCGCCGAGGTGCCCTGGATGTCGTCGTTGAAACTGGGCAGCCGCTGGGCGTAGCGGTGCAGCAGATTGAAGGCGTTGACCTTCTTGAAGTCCTCCCACTGCAACAAAGCCCCGGGGAAGACGTGGCGCACGGCCTGCACGAACTCCTCCACGAACGCGTCATAATCGGGACCGCGCAGCCGGGGGCCGCGATAACCGACATAGTAGGGGTCGTCGAGCAGGGCCTGGTTGTCCGTCCCCACATCCAGGCTGATGGGGAGGCAGAGGCGAGGGTGAATGCCGGCCCCGGCCGAGTAGAGGATCAGCTTGCCGATGGGGATGGCCATCCCACCCGCTCCCTGGTCTCCCAGGCCGAGGATGCGCTCGTTGTCGGTCACCACGATCAAGCGCACGTCGCGCTGGCGGAAGTTCTCGAGCCTCCGAGCGATCTCGCCGCGATCCTGGGGACACAAGAACAGGCCCCGGGGCCGGCGGAAGATGTGGCTGTACTTCTGGCAGGCCAGTCCCACGGTGGGCGTGTAGAGAATGGGCGTCAGGCTCTCGAGGTTCTCGATCAAGAGTCGGTAGAAGAGGGTTTCGTTGCGGTCGAGCAGGGCGATCAGGCCGATGTACTGTTCGAGCGGTTCGCTCTTGGAGAAGATGTGCTCGAGCTCCATAGCCACCTGCTGCTCCAGGCTGAGCACGGAGGCAGGGAGCAGACCCTCCAACCCCAACTGACGCCGCTCCTCCATCGTGAAGGCGGCGTCCTTGTTTCGGGCCGGATCGCGCAGGAGTTGCTCGCCATCCGACCAGCGTGCTATGGGCATTGTCTGATTCCTGGGAGCGAGATCACAAGGAGCTTTCTCATGGGCCCACTCTACCCTGGCAATCAGGGCCGGGCGATGATCTCGGTCAGTTGGAAGGCCTTAATCCAGCGTCGTCTCCAGGATGGTCTGCTGATCGAGCAAGACCACGCCGTTTTTGAGGATCTGGGCCGGCTCGGCTTCGCCGGACTTGTGGTCGGTGACGGCTCGATCAAGCGCGCGCTCGATGCTGGGGAAGGTGAGCTCATCGATGATACCCTTACGGGTGAACTTGTAGACTACAGCCAACGTTGTCTGCACCTCGCTCTGGTTCTATTGAAGGATATTCAACCACGCAGGCTCGATTCCTGCGTTTGGAGGGTCGCCTCCCTGAGCTGACGAAAAGGCCCACCGATTCAAGCGATTTGACCAGCGGAAGGCGAGGTAACGGCATGTCACTGGCTTCTCCCCCCACCCATCAGTTCAAGAGCTACATCGGCGGCGAATGGCACGACCCGGGCGAGGGTGGTCGGTCGGTCCCCAACCTCAATCCCGCCACCGGTGAGACGCTGGGCGAGGTGATCCTGGCCAGCCGCGAGGATACCCGGCGGGCCATCGAGCTGGCTCACGAAGCTTTCGAGCAGTGGCGAGCCGTGCCATCACCCAGGCGAGGCGACTATCTCTTCAGGGTTGTGCGCTTGCTGGAGGCCCGGCGCGAGGAACTGGCCCGGGCCCTGACCATGGAGGAAGGCAAGGTCATCACCGAAGCCCGCGGCGAGGTGCAGAAGGCCATCAACGCGGTCGAGTTCGCCGCCGGCGAGGGGCGCCGCCTGGGCGGCCACACGGTCGACTCCGAGCTGCCCAACAATTTCTGCTACACGCTGCGCCAGCCGCTGGGGGTGGTGGGCATCATCACTCCCTGGAACTTTCCGGTGGCCATCCCGCTGTGGAAGATGGCTCCCTGCCTGGTATGCGGCAACACCATCGTGTTCAAGCCGGCCACCAACACTCCCTGGACCGCCTGCCTGATCATGGAGGTGTTGCACGAGGCGGGTTTGCCTCCGGGCGTGGTCAATATGGTGCTCGGCCCGGGTTGCGCCGTGGGTGATGAAATCGTTACCAATCCCAAGATTCGCGCCATCTCCTTTACGGGCAGCACGGGCGTGGGCATGGACATCAACCGCCGGGGAGCCGAGCGGGGCATCAAGATCCAGTGCGAGATGGGCGGCAAGAATCCCATCATCGTGATGGAGGACGCCGACCTGGACCTTGCCGTGGAGGCCACCGTGCAAGGTGCTTTCGGATCGACCGGTCAGCGCTGCACGGCCACCTCGCGGGCCATCGTGGTGGACGAGGTGGCCGATTCTTTCGTGGACAAGCTGGTGGCCCGCACCAGGAAGCTGGTGGTGGGAAACGGCTTGAACGCTCACTCCGACCTGGGGCCCAGCGTGGACCAGTCCCAACTGGAGACGGTGCTGGACTACATCGAGATCGGCAAGAAGGAAGGCTGCAAGCTCCTGCTTGGCGGTCAGCGCTTGCAAGACGCCGAGCACAGCAGCGGATTCTTCGTGGAGCCCACCATCTTCGACCAGGTCAGGCCCACGCACCGACTGGCCCTGGAGGAGATCTTCGGGCCGGTGCTCTCGATCATCCGCGTGAAGGACTTCGACCAGGCCATCGAGGTCGCCAACTGTGTCGAGTTCGGGCTCAGCTCCTCGCTCTACACCCGGGACATCAACCGGGTCTTCCGCTACCTCGACCGCATCGAGACCGGCATTACTCACGTCAATTCGCCCACCATGGGCGGCGAGGCCCACATGCCCTTCGGCGGTCTCAAGAACACCGGCTTGGGTGGGCGCGAGCAGGGGGGCGAGGCGATCGAGTTCTACACCGAGATCAAATCGGTCTACATCGACTACACCGGCGAGAAGCGCACTTCAAAGGTCTATTGAAGTCTCCATGAAGTGGCTGGAATCCCCCCTCGAGCTCAGGGCCACCACCTCCGTGCTGCTCGGCTGTCTGGCCGCCTGGATGCTGGTGACGCTGGGAGTCGACTCGGTGCTTCGGGCCCTGGTGAGCGGGTTGGTGGCCGGGCTTTTCTCGGCCCTGGGGGCCGGCCGGTTGCCGGCCGGTTGGGGTCTCTTCTCGGCCGGCTGCGCCCTGGTGCTTTGCTCTCGTTTACAACCCCTCTGGCTGGGGGACGGCTGGCTGAACGGGGCCACCTGGATGCTGGCCGCCATCGTGGGCTGGCTGATCAGCGGCTGGGCGGTGGACCAGATTTACCTGTGGGCCGATCCCTCCTCGGCCGAGCCCCCCGTGCCTGCTGAGGGCTCTCGCGGCCTGCTGGGCCTGGGCTGGATGGCGGTGGGAACGGCTCTCTGGCTTTTGATCTTGTTCCCTTCCTCGGCGGTACTGGCGGTGCCGCTCAGCTTCCTGCTGGCCATGCGCTCGGTCTCCCGCTTCCGGCTGGCGCATCCTGGCTGGGCCGCCTGCGGCGCCCTGGTCGGTCTACTGCTAGCCTTCCTGGCTCCGACCCGGGTGCTGCTGTCGCGGCCTGAGCTGAGCCTCTACCAGGCCTACCCCAGAGGAATGACCCCTGTCTACCCCTACGACCTGGCTTTCCTGCCCCCACCCGACCCCTGGTTGCTGGGGGGGCTTTTGTTGACCGGCAGCGTGGCCGGGTTCTGGTGCGCTCGCTGGCGCCTGGAGAGCCGTTGAGTCCGGCCCGCAAGCCCTCGCGCTCAGAAAGTATCCGCCCCCTGAGCCCGGCCATGGAAGACTACCTCAAAACCATCTATGCCCTCGAGCAAGAGCACGGCAGCGTCACCACCCAGCTCCTGGCTGACTGGCAGGGCGTCACTCCGGCCTCAGTGACCAACATGCTCAAGCGCCTGGCCGAGCAGCGGCTGGTGCACTACACCCGCTACAGGGGCGTGGAGCTGACTGAGAGCGGCCGCAAGGTGGCAGTCGAGATGGTGCGTCATCACCGCCTGCTCGAGCTCTACCTCAACCAGGCCCTGGGCTTTTCGTGGGACGAGGTGCACGCCGAGGCCGAGCGCCTGGAGCACTTCATCTCCGAGAAGTTGGAAGAGCGCATCGACGCCGCCCTGGGCTATCCCAAGATGGATCCCCACGGCTCGCCCATTCCCGCCCTGGACGGCTCCATCGCCGAGCAGCCCGGCCAGGCTCTCACCCAGCTCGACTCGAGTCAGCGGCAGGTGGTGCTGCGGGTAGCCGACGAGGACGCCGGAGTGCTGCGTCGCTTTGCCGAGGTGGGCCTGTGGCCCGGGGTGACCCTGGAGGTGCTCGGTCGCACTCCCCGCTCTCGCAAGCTGCGCGTGGGTGTGCGCGAGCTGGAGCTGGAGGAGTCTTTGTGCGCCGGGGTCTACGTGCAAGATGCCCTGCGCGACTGTGGGGTGCGCCTGTCGGCCGACCAGTTACCGGCCGGCAAGGCGGGGCAGGTGTTCCGGCTGCGGGCCGGAGGAGAGCGTCTCAAGCGCTTGCGGGGTCTGGGTCTGGAGCACGGGCGCAAGCTGCGCGGCCAGGGCGGCAGCGAGCGACTCAGCTTTACGACGGAGGCGGGGGAGGTAGAGATATCTCGCGACGAGGCTCGCTGCGTTCTGGTGGAGCTGCAGCCCCGGCCGGGTTGAGCCGCTTGGAGGTCTTCCAGGCGTCCACGATGGCAACCAGCCAGATACCCAGACAAAGTCCGATCAGCAAGAGCCCGGGGCCGATGGCGGCGATGGGATCGAGTTGCTCGGCGTAGCCGTCTGGACTGGCCAGGGCAACGATGCCGCTGTAGACGATGAAGAACCCCCGCGCCAGGTAGATCACGCCCGCGATCAACGTGATGAGCGCGCCACCCAGGAACATTCCACCCTTGACGTACTGGCGGTTGTAGAACTGGCCGGCCCCGGGGAAGATCTTGGAGAGCAGCGCCGCCTTGAGCTGTGGCGTGAGCCAGTTCTTGGGCTTGGGGGTCTCATCGGACATCCTGGATTGATTCCGGCCCCAGGGTGGGATGCCCTTTCGGGCGGCCCAGCTCCACCACCACCGGGCTGTGGTCGCTGGTTGAGAACTCGGGCCCGCGGGCCACGCGGGCGCTCAGCAGGCAGTGGGCCAGCGCCTGGTTGAGCAAGATGTGGTCCAACGCCTGGGTGCGTCCCCGATGGTGAAAGGTGGATCGCCCGCTCTGTTGGCCCAGGGGGTCGTGCAGAGACTGAAACAACGGACGCAGGGCCCAGGAGTCTGGCTCGTCGTTCAGGTCGCCCAGCACGGCCACGGGCCCAGATCCCAACTCGCGAACGAGCTCCAGAACGCGCTCGGCCTGAGCTCGCCGCCGCTCGTCGAAACGGTGGCCCTGGCGCAGGCGGGAGGTGAAGTGGTTGCACAACAAGGCCAGAGGCAGCGGGCTCTCGACCTGGACCTCGAGGCAGGGTCGGGCAAAGAGCGACTCATGGTGGACGCGATAGCCCCGCAGGGGCACTCGGGAGAGGAGCGCCACGTCGATGCCGCGCGGGTCGTGACCCTCCACCAGCAGGGCGGTCTCGTAGCCCGCTTTGAGGGCCACCTGCTCGAGCAGGGCCTGGTCCTCGACCTCTTCCAGGGCCACCAGGTCGGCCTGCAGGGCGGAGATTCCCCGGGCCACCTCCATCACCTTGCGCTCTTCGTGGGGCCCGTGGAGCAGGTTGTGCACGTTCCAGGTGGCCAGACGCAGCAGGGGAGGGCCCTGGGCTTTGCCCGGACGCGGCGCGACCGGCGCCGGGGCGCAGGCCAGCAGGAGCAGCAGGCAGAGAAGCGCTCTCAGGAGGAGGGGAAGATGGGAGGCTCCAGGACTGCCGGGGTCTCTTGACCCCAGCGTCGGCGCTGGGTCAAGAGACCCACCTCGCCGCTCGCATCGCTTGCCCCTCCCAGCGCGGCGCGCTGCTCGATGCGAAGCAGCATGCTGAGGCGCTCGCTGCGCGCCTGCACGAAGAAGACCAGGTCCTGGAGCTCGCCCAGCGAGCCTGGTGGCCACTGGCTCAGGCGATGGTGGATTTCCTCGCCCAGAATGTAGAGCTCATCAGCTGCCTCGCTCAGTAACGAGGCTCGGCCTTCGCCCTGGGCGGCCGGGCCAGGGTTTTGCTCGAGCAACTCGCGCATCTTGGCAGCCCTGTCGCGCAACTGGCCGGCCACCTTCCGCACTCCCAGCGACTCGGCATACTCGGCCAGTCGCCGATACTGCCGCTCGGCCTCCAGGGCGAAGTTGCGCAGACCGTCCACGGCGACCTCAGTTCTCCATCAAGGTGGAGGCCAGCTCGGCCAGAGGTGAGCGCTCGCCCTTGGAGAGGGTAATGTGGGCAGCGATGGACTGCTCTTTGAACTTCTCCACCACGTGGGTCAAACCGTTGGAGGTGGAGTCGAGGTAGGGGTGGTCGATCTGGTAGGGGTCGCCGGTGAAGATCAGCTTGGTGCCCTCGCCCGCCCGGGTGATGATGGTCTTGACCTCGTGGGGAGTCAGGTTCTGAGCTTCATCCACCACGATGAACTGTTGCGGCAGGCTGCGGCCGCGAATGTAGGTAAGGGCGCGGATGTCGAGCACGTTGGAGTCGAGCAGGTAGTCGAGTCGCCCCGCCCCTCCGCCCTTGCGCCCGGTGCCGCCGCCGCTGTGCTCGTTGAGCAAGAACTCGAGGTTGTCCATGATGGGCTGCATCCAGGGAGAGAGCTTCTCCTGCTCGGTGCCGGGCAGAAAGCCGATGTCGCGGCCCATGGGGATGACCGGGCGGTAGATGGACAGCTTGCGGTAGGTCTTCTCGTTGACCACCTTCTGCAGTCCGGCGGCAATGGCCAGGATGGTCTTGCCGGTGCCGGCCTTGCCGCTCAGGGTGATGAGCTGGATCTCGTCGTCGAGCAGAATCTCGAAGGCGTAGCGTTGCTCGCGGTTGAGCGGCCGGATGCCCCACACGTCGTAGCGAAGCTCGCGCAGCAGCACCAGAGCGCGCCGGTCGGAGTCGTAACGCGTCAAAGCGGTGACCGAGGCCGAGCTGGTGGACTTGAGCATGAGGAACTGATTGGGAGCGAGCTGCTGACCGTTCAGCTTCAGTCCGTCCAGGGAGACCTCACGCTCCTCGTAGACCTGGTCGATGATCTCGGGGGCCACCGTCAGCTCGCCCTGGCCGCTGTAAAGCTCGGCGATGTCGATGATCTGGTCGGCGCGATAGTCTTCCGAGGCCAGCCCCAGGGCCTCGGCTTTGACCCGCATGTTGATGTCCTTGCTGACCAGGATGACCTTTTTCTTGGGGTTCTTGTTCTTGATGCCCACGGCCGAGGCCAGGATCAAGTTGTCGTTGGTGGTGGGCAGGCCCAACGCTCCCAACTCACCCACGGTGTGGGTGATGTCGACCGTCAGCGTGCCCCCGTTGTCGAGCTTGACCCCCTTGCTGACCGGGCCCTGGTGGCTGACGTCGTCGAGAAACTTGATCACCACGCGGGCGTTGCGATTGAGCTCCATCGAGCCTTTCTTGAACTGGTCGAGCTCGTCAAGCACCACGATGGGAATGACCACCTGGTTGTCGCCGAAGCTGAACAGGGAGTCGGGCCGGTGCAGCAGCACACTGGTGTCGAGAAGGTAGATCTTACGGGTGGACATGGGGGGAATCCATTCCCTGGCGCGGGCTCATCCCCTGCAGTAAGAAACCGCGCAAATGTTCGTTTTCAGGCCGAGATGGCGCCCTGACGGGGAAGAATTTTTTTCTATTTTGTCAGATACCATGTCTCGAGGATCTGCTCGACCTTGTGGCTGGCCCGGCTGGTCGAGCGGGCCAGCCCCAGAAAGCCCGAGGGCACGTGCACGAAGAGCGCGTTGAGACCAGCCGAGAGGGCCGAGTGGTAAGCGTAGTTGCAGTAGAACTCACCCGCGTCGTGGGAGAGAAAGCACTTCGAGTTTCGAGCCATCTCTTCCACCGGAGCCCTGGTGGCCAGCTCGTCCTCGCGATCGGCCCCGGGCACGATCTCTTTGGGCGCGCTCTGGAGCAGCCCGGAGGGGACGCCCCGATCAAAGGCCCTGGTCTCGCGATACGGGTTCGAAAGCCCGACTCACCCATGACCAGCACCCGGTCCGCCTGAAGTTGCTGGGCCTTCTGAACGAAATCCTGGATCCCCTCCGGGGAGCAGTCCAGGGGTAGGAAATGGACTTCCACCTGGTCGGGAATCTTCAGCTGGCCGGCGGCGTGCCTTTGCTCGAGCCTCTGGCTGACCAGCTCGGCGTTGTTGAACCACTTGCCACCAAAGGGCCCAAAGGCCCCGATGACCAGTCGCTGGGGCTCCATAGCTCTCTCTTCCCCCGCGCAGGGAGCCCTGTCAAGTGTGGGCCGGGGCGCACAGGTTGGCCTTGTAAAACTCGAGGTATTTCAAAACCTCGAACCGGCTGCCGATGACCAGCGGAACCTTCTGGTGCAGGGCGGTGGGCTGGACGTCCAGGATGCGCTCCGCCCCCGTGGTGGCCAGCCCTCCGGCGTGCTCCACCAGGTAAGCCAGCGGGTTGGCCTCGTAGAGCAGGCGCAGCTTGGGCCTGGGCTTGTCGGGGTTACGCCGGTCCGCCGGGTACAAGAAAATGCCGCCATCGAGCAGGTTGCGGTGGAAGTCGGCTACCAGCGATCCGATGTAGCGCAGCGAGTAGGGGCGTTTGGTGGAGGGGTCGTCCTCCTTGAGCCAGGCAATGAAGCTCCGGGTGCCCTCATCCCAGTGATTGGAGTTGCCCTCGTTGATGCTGTAGACCTTGCCCTTCTCGGGGGTCTGGATGTTTTCGTGGGAGAGCAAAAACTCGCCCACGCTCGGGTCGAGGGTGAAGCCGTGCACACCCTGGCCGGCCGAGTAGACGAAGATGGTGGAGGAGCCGTAGACCACGTAGCCGGCTGCAACCTGCTCGGTGCCCTTCTGGAGCACGTCCTCCAGGGTGCCGTCGCCCCCGCTGGTCTTGCGGCGCAGGATGGAGAAGATGGTGCCGATGGAGACGTTCTTGTCGATGTTGCTGGAGCCGTCGAGGGGGTCGAAGACGAGGATGTACTTGCCTTTCTCGAACTGAGGCGGAATCGGGATGATGTCTTCTGATTCCTCCGAGGCCATGCAACACAGGTGGCCCCCGTGATCCATGGCCTTGAAGATGCGGTCCTGGGCGAATGCGTCCAACTTCTGGACGTGCTCGCCGTGCACGTTCTCGGCCCCCGTGGCGCCCAGAATCTCGACCAGACCGGCCTTGTTCACCTCGCGCGAGATGATCTTGATGGCCAGGATCAGGTCCCAGAGGAGGCGGGTGAAATCGCCGGTGGCGTCAGGGTGGCTTCCCTGCTCTTCCATGATGTGGCGCTGGATGGTGACGAGTTTCGGTATCTGCAGCATTCGCGAACCCCTTCCGTGAAAAAGACCCGCTGGCTTTCGTTTCAGGGCGGGCGGGGCCCTTCAGGCGACGAAGGTCTCCATGGCCGAGAGCTCGCGGAAGCTGGTAGCCAGGTTCTCGCGGTCGCGCTCTAAGGTGGCCAGCGCCACCATCTCCGAGCCAAGGCGAATGTTCTTGGGGTCGGCGTCCGGCTCGGAGCGCCAGGTCTGCAGGCCATCTCCGCTGCCATGTCGCGCTTCGAAGCGGGCCAGCTGCTTTCGCTGGTAGCCTTCCTGTCTGGGCGTGAGGCTCTGGCGCTGCTTGAGGTTGTCGATGGCGTCGCGCATCGAGTTGACCGCTTCGTCCACCAGCGACAGGGCGTCGCGCACGGTGTTGCGGGTCTGGGCCATCTCAAAGCGCCCCTCGTCCACGTCGAAGCGAACCCCGCTGCTGGAGGTATAGGCCGCGCTCTCGACCTCGTCGCGTCGACCCCCGGGTCCGGTGCGGCCCAGGGCCTGGCCCACGAAAGTCTTCTCAGAGCTGTGCGAATCGACGATCTGGAGGTTGGCGGCGTGCACTGAGCGCATCACTTCGAGCTGAGGCCGGATGAGATTGTTGAATCCGGTGGTCATGAGGGCCATCCGGTTCATCGCCTGCTTGGCCGACTCGGGCGAGCTGCGTCCCACCATCGCGGCCACCCGGGTGTCGCGGATGCCCCGGATCATGTCCCGGTGGCTGCGCTGGATGCGGGTGTTGGTGCGCGACAGGGTCCTTCCGTGACCCTGCTTGATACGGCGCTGGTCGGCGCGCAACCCCTGCTCCTTGCGGGTGAAATTGAGCGCCCCCACGGCATCAGCCAGACCGTCGTGGATCCTGTCGGAGGTCTGGCCGCGCTCGCGCAACTCGTCAGGGCTGGGCAGCGTGGCCAGGCGCGTCGGTGGTGGGCCGCCGGCGGTGGCGGCCAGCTCTTCATACAGCCTCTCGGAAGCGACCTTGCGGCCCACCACGCCCAAACCTCCGTTGGCGGGCTGGGGGGCGACGACCCCGTCGGCAACCGACAGCTCAAAGGCCGGGGTGACGGGTCCGGAGGCCAGAGCCAGGTTCGTTGCGCGGGTGCCTACCATACTGGTTTATTCCCTCCTCGAGACTGATCGACAAGAGGAAGTCTGTAAACCAAGTGTTACCGATGTTGCCTTTTTGTGTCGGCAGGTTACAATTTTCCGGGTGGCCTGCCGCGTTCGATTCTCAGAGTTCGTTGGAACTTTGTTGACAGGCTTCGGTTACAATGAGCACCATGAGTCAAGCAATTGCGAGTCCTCCCGGCCCCCGACCCCTGGTCAGCTGGTCCTTGCTCTTCTCCCTGCGCAAGAACCCCCTCCGCTTCATCGAGCGCCTGGCCCACCGCTACGGGGACGTGGCCTACTTTCGCATTGGCCCCCAGCGGGTCTACCTGCTCAACCACCCTGACCTGGTGCGCGAGCTGCTGGTCGTGCAAGACGAGCATTGCATCAAGGGTTGGGGCCTTCAGATCGCCAAGCGCCTCCTGGGCGAGGGCCTGTTGACCAGCGAGGGCGAGCTGCACAAGCGCCAGCGCGCTCTGATGCAGCCCGTCTTCCACAAGCAGAAGGTGACCGCCTTTGCCGAGCTGATGGCCGAGTTCGCCCGGCGCACCAGTCAGGGCTGGGAAAGTGGCGCCAGGCTCGAGATGGGGGAGGAGATGTCCCGCCTGACCCTGGCCATCGTGGCTCGGGCTCTCTTTGAGACCTCGGTCGATCAACAGCGCGAGGCCGAGGAGATCGGACGGGCTCTGACCGACGCCCGCTATCTCTTCATGCAGGCCTCCATCCCGGGCTTTCTCTTGCTCGAGAAGGTGATTCCCCCGCTGCGGCGTCGCTTCGAGCGCATCAAGTCGCGTCTGGATACCACTGTGCAGGCCATCATCGCCGAGCACCGGGCCAACCCCGAGCTTCACCAGGACCTGCTCTCGCGACTGCTGGAGACTCCCATGAGCGATCAGCAGGTGCGAGACGAGGTGATGACGCTCTTTCTGGCCGGCCACGAGACCACCGCCGCCGCCATGAGCTGGACGCTGCACCTTCTCTCCCACAACCCGGAATGGGCCGACCGCCTGGCCGCGGAGCTTCGCAACGAGCTCGGCTCGGAGCTGCCCCGAGCCGAGCAGGTGCTGCGCCTGCCCCTGCTGAGCGCGGTGCTGGCCGAGTCGCTGCGCCTCTTTCCGCCCGCCTGGGTCATGGGCCGACGCATCACCCGAGAGCTCGAGTTCGGGGGCTATCGCTTCCCAAAAAACAGCTTGCTGCTGGCTTCCCAGTGGACGGTGCAGCGCGACGAGCGCTGGTATCCCGACCCCCTGCGCTTCGACCCGGATCGCTGGAAGAGCGAGCTCCGCGCCCAGCGCCCTCGCTACGCCTACTTCCCCTTCGGCGGTGGCAGCCGGGTCTGCGTGGGCGAGCACTTCGCCTGGCTCGAGGCTGCCCTCCTCCTGGCCGTGCTGGCCCGCGACTGGCGCTTCTACCCGGCTGGCAAGGTGCGCCCCGATCCCAGCATCACCCTGCGCCCGGTCCGCCTTGACCTGGTGCTCGAGCGCCGGTAGACGACCGGGGAATTGCCACGGGCCTTTCCAGGAGCCCGGGCCTACAGGCTTGCGTTCGGCAGGTGTTCGCGCGGCGACCCACCTGGTGCTCGGTGGTAACAGCGGCGGGCGTTTCTGGTCAACCTCAACTGCACGGTCAAGGACGACCCCAAATACAAGTCTGCCCTGGCCCGGCTGCGAGACTCGCTCGAGCTCTGGCCCATCAGGGCGCCAGGAGCTTGATAGCCTCCTGGTGGTACTCCTTCAAAGCCGCCTCGTAGGGGGGTTGCCCAGCCTGATTGCGAGTTTTCGGGTCGGCTCCGGCCTTGAGCAAGAGCTTGATGATGGGCTCGTGCTTGGTGCAAGTTTCCTGGCTGTGATGGTAGGAGTTGGGCCTGGCCACATGGTGCAGAGCTGTGTTGCCGTTCTTATCGCGCGCCGTAACGCTGGCGTGATGTTTCAGCAGCGCTTGGACCATCTCCAGCCGCATGTGCTCTCCAGCCCTCATCAGGGGCGTGGCCCCCTGGCTGTCCGGATGGTCCACGTCGAGCCCGCGGCTGATCAGGATGTCCACAGTTTCCACCGGAACGATCGCGCCGGCTGCGATATTCAGGTAACTTTCGCCAGACTTACTCAGGCGTCGAACGGTGGCGCCTTTGGCGATCAAGTGCTTGAGGATGTCCGGATGGGGCAAAGCCGAGTAGAGAGGCGGAAGCCCGTTTTCGTCTGGAGCTTCCACGTCGGCTCCGGCCCTGGTGAGCAGCTTGACGACCTCGAGGTTACCCCCTCTGCAGGCAAAGGCCAGGATGGTCTGGTTGCGAAAATCGGTGCGCGTGTTGGCCAGGCTCTGGTCCTTGGCCCGCATGGCCTTGACCAGGGCGACGTTCTTGGTGTGCACGGCTTCGACGAACTGGGCCGCGGTGGGCTTGGAACCATCGGCCAACCCGATCGGCCGCGAGCTGGAGCTGCCGTGTTGGATGTGGATCGCCAGCACGGAGAGGTGCCCCTGGTCGTCGTAGTCAACGTCAACGTGGACAACCTCCCCGAGGGCGTGTGGCACGATTTCTCGCTGCAGGTGCTGACCCGGCTGTTCGCCCACCTGACCTCCCTGGCGTCGGGCGAGCCGATGGACCGCATGCTCACCACCCTGGGCGATCAGGCGGCCATCCAACCTGCAGACGGACCTCAAGAAGGCCGTCGCCCGGGCCATCGGCGAGATTCTCGAGGCCGGACCCAGGGCCAAAGGAAAGTAACCACAGCCACCCGGCTTTAGAGCTGCAGGGTGACCGCCTTGGTCTCGAGATAGAGCTCCAGGGCGTTGTGGCCCATTTCGCGCCCCCAACCCGACTGCTTGTAGCCCCCGAAGGGCAGAGCGGCATCGAAGATATTGTAGCAGTTGACCCAGACGTTGCCGGCGCGCAGCTGGCGAGCCAGCTTGTGGGCGCGCGAGACGTCGCGGGTCCAGACCGCGGCAGCCAACCCGTAGATGCTGTTGTTGGCCTCGGCCGAGATCTCGGCCGGGTCCTCGAAAGGGATAGCGGCCACGACCGGGCCGAAGATCTCCTCCTGGATGACCTTCATGTGCGGCTTGGTGTCCACCAGCACCGTGGGCTGGACGAAGTAGCCGCGGTCCCCGTGACGCGCCCCTCCGGCCGTGGCACGGGCTCCCTCGGTGACGCCCGAGTCCAGGTAGCCGCACACGCGCGCGAGTTGCTCCTGCGATACGAGCGGGCCCATCTGGGTGGATGGATCTCGGCCCGGTCCCAGACGGATCTTGCCGGCGCGGGCGGAGACGCCTTCCGCGACCTCGTCGAACTTGCTCCTCTCGATGTAGAGTCGCGACCCGGCGCAGCAGCACTGACCGTGATTGAAGAAGATGGCATTGGCGGCCCCCGCGATGGCGGCTTTCATGTCGGCGTCCGCGAACACGATGTTGGGTGATTTGCCGCCCAGCTCCAGCGTGACCTTCTTGAGGTTGCTGGTCCCCGCGGCCTGGACGATCAGGCGGCCCACCTCCGTGGAGCCGGTGAAGGCGACCTTGTCGACGTCCGGGTGGGAGGCGAGCGCGGCGCCGGCCTCGCCGAAACCGGTCACGATGTTCACCACGCCGGGCGGGAAGCCAACCTCGTTGATCAGCTCGCCCAGGCGCAGGGCCGACAGCGGCGTCTGCTCCGCGGGCTTGAGCACCACGGTGCAACCTGTGGCCAGGGCCGGGCCCAGCTTCCAGGCGGCCATCAAGAGCGGGAAGTTCCACGGGATGATCTGGGCGGCCACGCCAACCGGCTCTTTGAGCGTATAGGAGAAGAACTCGGCCCCGGGCGCGAACGGAACCGAGATCGGGATGGTATTGCCTTCGATCTTGGTGGCCCACCCGGCCATGTAACGCAGGAGGTCGATCGCCAGCGGCACGTCCGCGCCTTTGGCAACCGCCAGCGGCTTGCCGTTGTCCAGCGACTCGAGCTCGGCGAACTCTGCCAGGTTCTGCTCGATCGCGTCGGCCAGCCTCCAGATCAGCCGGCCGCGCTCGGAGGCCGACATCTTGCGCCAGGGGCTGCCCTCGGCAAAGGCCCTGCGGGCTGCCTGCACGGCGCGATCGCAATCGGCGGCCTCCCCATGGGCGACCTTCCCCACCACCTCCTCAGTGGCCGGGTCGAGCACGTCGAAGGTCTTGCCGGATTGGGCTTCGACCCACTGGCCGTCGATGAGTAGCTTCTTCTGGTCGGTAAGAAACTTGTCCACGGCGGGACTGTGAGCGATGGTGCTGGTGGACATGGGACACCTCCTGGGAGCTCTATGAGCGCTGGTTCCCGCCCCGACCCCCAACCCCTTCAGGGTAGCCCACCTGTTCCTTTGTGCTCACCGGAGATTCAGCCGGCCGACCGACGGCTTGCGGTCAGCGTCAAACGCCTCAGCCGCCGGAGCCCGAGAAGCTGGCCTTGGACTCCTTGGGCGAGAACTCGACGGGGCCTCATTCGTTAGCCCCATGTAGGTTCCCCGGGTAGATAAGCAGGGGCGTGATCTGGGGTGATCCGGCATGTGGTTGGGTGTGCTGGAGAATAGAGCTGGTGCGGGCTTGAGTGGGTTGGGGTGTTTCTAGATACAATGGGTGGACCAAGCACCTCTTATGTATCATGCTTGGGGTTGTGAAAAATTCAACGAGCGGGACTGGACTGGCTCAACGAATCCGAGCCCGGGACATCAGCTTGGCACCATTGACGGAGGCGGCCGAGAAGCTTCGAGCCGAGCTGTCCCCCGAGGCGCTTCCACAGGCATTCGCCGATCGGGCGCTCGACGCAACCTTCACGATCGACTTCCAGTTTTGGGGTAGAGCCGCCGCCGAGGCTTTCTATGCCCTGTCGCAGCCTACCAGGATTGCTACCTATCGCTCGCTCAGCCGGCGCATCGCCTCCGCGTTCAAGACCGACCGGCGCCGACGCGAGGACCTGATTGACCTGATTTCACAGTCCACTGCCCTCGCGGCCGCCTGAACAACCTTCCCGGCTACGTGACAGAGCCGATGCATCGGGCGAATGTTGCGGTCTGGCAGCAAAAAGAGCCCTCGACCGCAACTGAAACGATAGGTGTCTGATCGACGACGCTGATCAAACACCGGCTACCAGGTGGGGAGGGCGCCTCAAGCAATCGCACCCTCGCCAAACTCGCCCTCCGGAGATTTTGGGTTGGAAGTACTTGACAACCGCACCCCCGAGCGCGTAGCTCCTCCGACACCCCATGGGGGGGTTGCGGCCGGACTTCTAGCCGGTCACGCCGGCAGGTGGCTGTGGGGATAACGGCGCCGCAGCACCTGACGGAATGCGTCCACGAGCAAAGGGTCAAAGTGGTTGCCCCGTCCATCGCGCAGGATCTGCCAGACCTGCTCGACTTGCATCCCGGGTTTGTAGGGACGAGGCGCGGACAGGGCGTCGAAGACGTCGGCTACTGCGATGATGCGGGCAGCCAGGGGGATCTGCTCGGCCTGGAGCCCGTCCGGGTAGCCCCTGCCGTCCCAGCGCTCGTGGTGGCCGCGGATGGCCGGGCAGAGGTGACGCAGGGAGGGGATGGGGTGCACCATCTCCTCGCCGTAAATGGGGTGCATTTTCATGATCTGAAACTCGTGCTCGCTCAGTTTGTCTGGCTTGTGCAGGATGCTGGCGGGAATGCGAGTCTTGCCGATGTCGTGGAGCAGGCCGGCCCGGCGCACGTCCTGACCGGCCAGGAAGCCGCCCACCTGATCGAGCGTCTCCTCGCTCTGGTAAGAAAAACGCAGCCCTACGTCGCCGATGTCCTTGAGCAGAGCGCCATAGCGCACCTGGCTCAGAGTGCGGCGGTCGGTGACCCCGACCTGGTCGGCGAGGTCGACGGCAAACTCAAGCACGCGCGAGGAATGATCGAACGTGAACTCTCCTCCCAGGCGCAACAGCACGCCCAGGCTGTTGACGGCGGTCTCAACGTCCATGCTCTCGATTTCCTGCTGGCGATAGACGCGTCGCAACACCGAGGTCATGGAATGGCTTACATGCCGGCTGACGATAGCATCAGTCGTGCGTGTGGCAGCCATCAGATCAAGCTTTCGCAGGGAGAGCTGGAAGGACTCGCGGCTCACGGCGATACGCCGGGCAGGGGAGGAGGGAGCCTGGGACTCGTTCTCCTTCCCCGCTGCCGAGACCTGAGCTTCGGCCTTCTGATGCTTCTCGCTGGCCGTGCGGGCTTGCTCGCGCCGATCCGAGCCGTCTGAATCGCCCCCCCCACCCGAGCCACCCGTGTCGTCACCCCCCTGGCCGGGAGCCGATTGGTTGACCCGGTCCGGTCGCTGGGGGTCGTCGCTCTTGGGAACTGGCAGCGACTTGTCTCGCGCGGCCGCCACCGGACGCTCGCGTTCCGGAAGGAAGCGCTCGGCCCTCTCCTCGAGATCGTCTCGACGCGATGAGCGGTTGGGATCGATGGCAGTCACGATGCTTTCAACCGGCGGAGTCGTCGTCCGGCGCTGGCGATGAAGGTTTTGAAGCTCGCCCACCTCGCGTTCGCCGGTGCTGGTCGAGCGATCAGGACCTCTGGGCTCGATTCGCTGCTTGTCCGGCGTGTGCAGGCGGAAATCACCTGGTGGCGGTGGTTGCACCCCGCGCGTTGTCGCTGGACGCTGGGCATCCTCGCGCGGGCCCGGGGCAGGCTCGGCCGGACGGATCAGCTCGCGTCGGCTCGCCTGCAGGGGGAAATCGGTGCGCACCGGCCCCTGCAAGCGGGGCCGCGGAGGGACTTCCCCGCGAAGCCTGGACTCCAGGTCCTGGAGCCTGGTCAACTCCTCGTGTCTGGTCTTGTTGCCCGGTGTATAGCCGTGCGGGCGAGCTGAGAACGGCTCGCCTGGTCCGGGGACCTCGACAGGGCGAACCCCTGCCCGGGGGACCCCGGGCTGCCTTAAAGCTTGATCGGCCGGTCCCTGCCGTTCGGTCGTCCCTCCTTCGATCTGCCTTCGGACAGCTGCCTCCCAGCCGCGGACCCCGGGTGCCTGGAGTGCGCCAGGCTCTCGGCTGCCGACGGCGGATCCCGTGCGACTCAGGACCTGCTCTGCGCGGGCTGCCTCACGGGTGCCGGAAGCTGATTCGGCGCGGCCCGGCTCGCGGGTCTTTTCAAGGCGGGCTGCCTCGCGGCTGCCTGGAGCCGATTCAGTGCGTGCGGGCTCGCGGACCTGCTCGTGGCGAGCTGCCTCGCGGCTGCCTGGAGCCGATTCGGTGCGTGCGGGCTCGTGGACCTGCTCGTGGCGAGGTGCCTCGCGACCGACTGGTTCGCGCCCAGGCTCGCCAGGACGGCCCTGGCGCTGACTCATCTCCGGAGTGCTTCGGGCTGCAATGCCTGCGTGGTCGCTGGACCGGTCGGTTCGCGTCGGGTCAGGGGGAGGCACTCGAGACTGGTCAGAACCGCGCTCACCTCGCGCAGACTCGCTTGGGGTAGCCTGGGAGCGGGCCGGCTCGCTGGCCGAATCGGCCGGTCGGCTGTACTCGCGACGATGCTCAACACCCTCGGGTCCGGTCTGGGCTCCTCTGGAATCAGTCGGCGTTTGTCGTTTCTCGCCGCTCAGTCCGGACGAATCGGAGGCCTTGCTCGACTCAGCGCCCGGCCTGGCAGTCTCCGGGGCCCTGGCCGGCTCGCCCGGCCTGTTGGCATCGGGCGCTTTGCTCTGCTCGCCGCCCGTCCTGGCGCTCTCGGGCGCCTTGCTGGTCGGCTCGTTGCCCTGTCTGGTTCCGGAGGCCTTGTCCAGGATGCCCTGGCGAGCGACTTCGGCGGGAGCTCTGGCCGGCTCTCCATCCGAGCTCATTTTCCTGGCTTGTCCGGGGGGCAAGCCAGTGCCTTGACCGCCCGAGCCTTTCTTCAGCTGTCCGGGAGCCTCGCTCGACCGTCCCGGTCCCTCGGAGCCCTTTAGCGGCTCGACTGGAGCCCTCTCGTTCCCCTGCCGGGGGGGATCGGTCGCCTTGCCGGGCTCACCTCCCGGTCGGGGGACCTCGGAGCCCTGACGGGAGGCCTCCGTCTTGCCTGGCTCGCCGCTCTGCCTGGCGGTCTCGGCGGGCCGGGGTGCCCTGTCTCCTCCCGAGCCACCAGCCTGCCTGGCCAATCCCTGCTGTGTGCCCCTGTCTCCTCCCGAGCCACCAGCCTGCCTGGCCAATCCCTGCTGTGTGCCCTTGTCTCCTCCCGAGCCACCAGCCTGCCTGGCCAATCCCTGCTGTGTGCCCTTGTCTCCTCCCGAGCCACCGGCCTTCCTGGCCAGGCCGGGGGGCATGCCCTTGTCTCCTCCCGAGCCACCGGCCTTCTTGGCCAGGCCGGGGGGCATGCCCTTGTCTCCTCCCGAGCCACCGGCCTTCCTGGCCAGGCCGGGGGGCA
>JAANMX010001941.1_pt1 | contig 22022 bp, 19 predicted proteins | sample 7279681 | NCBI WGS metagenome assembly JAANMX01 (sample SAMN14094542, study PRJNA606508) | bioreactor metagenome | isolation source: A lab-scale SPAN reactor treating ammonium-rich wastewater day 351 | place: Ireland: Galway | collected 2018-01-01
GTATTCTCCTCGACGTGCGCGACATACGGCGAACCGCACACGATACCGATCGATGAAAAGCATTCTCAGAGCCCTACCAACTCGTATGGCTGGTCAAAACTTTTCGTCGAAAGGATGCTGGCTGCGTATGACACGGCGTATGATCTGCGGTTCGTAGCTCTGAGGTATTTTAATGCCGCCGGTGCGACCGAAACGCGTGGTGAACGGCACGATCCGGAGACACATCTCATCCCGCTTGCGCTCGCGGCGGCGATGGGTGAGATCACTGAGCTTTCGATCTTTGGCGATGATTATCCGACGCCCGACGGCACTGCGATCCGCGATTACATACACGTGAGCGATCTAGCGAAGGCGCACATCCTCGCCGTCTCGCATCTTGAGAAGGGCGGCGGGAGTGAGTTCATCAACCTTGGCAACGGCGACGGTTATTCGGTTCGCGAGGTTGTCGATGTCGTCGAAAGCGTCACGGGCCGCAAGGTACCCTTCAAGATCGAACCGCGCCGTGCAGGCGACCCTTCGCGACTGATTGCCGACGCCTCACGAGCAAAGGCCGTCCTCAGCTGGCAACCCGAATTCCCCGACCTCGAATCGATCATCCGAAGCGCGCACGCATGGCATGAGCTTCGGACGAGGCAATAGACGTCACACACGCTTTCAAATTCCTGCGTCGGCGTTAAAATAGAGCTATGCCTGAGCCGAATCTTACACGTCAACGCATCTCTCGAAAAGCTGCATCGTTCACAGAATCCGTCATTCGCGAGATAAGCCGCGAGGCCGTCAAGTACGGCGCGGTGAATTTGGGTCAGGGATTTCCCGATTGGGAGACTCCTAAGGATATCAAACAGGCGGCGATCGACGCCATTCTCGCCGACCATAATCAATACGCAGTAACGTGGGGCGTGAAGGAGTTTCGCGAGGCGATCGCGAAAAAGACGATGTGGTATCTCGGACTCGATGTCGATCCGGACAGCGAGATCACGGTTACGTGCGGCTCGACCGAGGGAATGATCGCCTCAATGATGGCGACTGTCGATGCGGGCGACGAGGTCGTGCTGTTTGAGCCGTTCTACGAGAATTACGGGCCGGATTCGATCCTTGCAGACGCAACGCCGCGTTATGTGCCGCTTTATCGCACCGAGGCCGGCTTTGTTTTTGATAAGGAACAGCTTGCGGCCGCCTTTAACCCGCGAACGCGTGCGATCATACTTTGCCATCCGAATAATCCGACGGGCAAGGTCTTTACGCAGGACGAACTCGAATTCATCGCCGATCTCTGCCGCACGCACAATGCGTATTGCTTCACGGACGAGATCTACGAGCACATCATTTACAGCGTCGATGGACAAGCTCCGCCGCCGCACGTTTCGATCGCGACGCTGCCGGGAATGCGCGAGCGGACGGTGATCGTGAATTCGCTCTCGAAGACGTATTCGGTCACGGGCTGGCGCGTCGGCTATTGCATCGCACCGGAAGACCTCACATCTGCTATCCGCAAGGTGCACGATTTTCTGACTGTCGGTGCGGCAAATCCGCTGCAGCGTGCCGGTGCTTTCGCGATGAGCCTGCCGCCGGAATATTACACCTCTCTCGAAAAGGAATATCGCCGCAAGCGTGATTTCCTCGTTCCCGTACTCAAAGAGGCCGGATTCCGCTGCGACTATCCGGAAGGCGCGTACTACGTGATGGCAGACATCTCGGAGTTCTGCTTTGCGAATGACATCGCATTTACCTCACATCTCGTGCGCGAGATCGGCGTCGCCGCGGTGCCGGGCTCGTCATTTTACAGCGACGAGGCAAAGGGCTCGCAGCTCGTTCGCTTCTGCTTCTGCAAAAAGGACGAAACTCTCCAGGCCGCCGCCGAACGCCTCGCAAAGCTTCGCGGCTCCAGATAAAAAACTTCATCTGCAGGGACAACGCGCCGGGCGGCACCGTGCAACAAAACTATTTGGGCTTGCGTACCAAATGTAGTTGCGGCGTCTGCTTGAGAGAGCCGGACGCGGCGTTTTTTCAGTTGTAATAAGTCAGTGGAGGTCTAATAGTTTATGTCGATACGATCATTTTTGATATCAGCAACGGTTCTCACGCTTGCGGTAACTGCCCTCGGGCAAGCCGCTGAAAAGAAAGCAGATGGTGCTCCGAAAACCCGTGAGCGCACGCTCGCCTTTACGCTAAACACGGACGGCGGCGGCTATCTTGGCGTCGAGACGGTGGATGTCAACAAGGAGAATAGTTCAACATACGGCCTGACAAGCGTGCGTGGAGTTGCCGTAAAGAGCGTTGTGGATGATTCGCCGGCGGCAAAGGCCGGCATCATCGCGGGTGATGTAATCGTGAGCGTTGGCGGTGAAGAGGTCACGAGCGTTCGCAAACTCTCGCGTCTCGTTTCCGAGATCGCCCCCGACCACGAGGTCCGTATTTCCGTGCTTCGCAGCGGCAGCGAAATGAAGCTTACCGCAACGATCGGCAAGCGTCCCGTCCCCGCATTTGCTAATGGGAATTTCAGAATGGCCGCGCCGGTCGCACCCGGCGAGATGCCGGATATGAAGATCTTCAAGGAGCTCGAATCGCTGAAGGTGCCGGGAAATGTTGAGGAACGTGTTTTCGAAGGCCCGGACGGAAAACGCGAGGTCTTGCGTTGGAGCATGCGTTCGGACCGCTCGATCGGCATCGGGATCATGCCGCTTACAAAGCAGCTTGCCGATAGCTACGACGTTGCGGGCGGGCTGCTCGTAACGAATGTTACGGAAAACTCGCCTGCGGCAAAAGCCGGCATCAAGGCTGGCGATGTCGTTACGGAAGCCGAAGGCAAGGCCATTGGCGAAGGCGCCGACCTGATCCGCGTCCTCAATGACACAAAGGGCGATCTGAAGCTAACCCTCGTGCGAAAGGGTGCAAAGCAAACCGTAACTGTTACGCCTGAAAAGGCGAAAGACAGCGGCATCTTTTTCGACGGAAAAGGAATGACGCCAATGACGGCACCGAGAATGCCCGCGATGCCGCGAATAATGCTCGACGGCTCTGCATTTCCGGGCAGAGTGATCTAGTAGGTAAAAATTTGTAGAGCAATGAAAGGGCGTGATCCCCGAAAGGGTCACGTCCTTAATTTTGTTCGCGCTCGGCGACCTCTTTTGCGAGTTCGTTTGCGCGGTAGCTATAGTCGCGAGCGCGTTCCATGGTGTCAAGATATTTGTCGCTGAATGCCTTGAAATCTACCTTCACCTTGTCGCGCTTTGCGGTGTCTTTCGGATCGAAGTTCTCATTCAAAACCTTCGCCGCCTGCCGATAATTATCAAACGCGTCGGACTCAAGCTTTAAGCTCTGCTCCTTTAGCCGAAGATACTCGCGATAATCGTCGTTGATCTCCATTTCCTGCGCCTTCTGGAGTTTGTCGATCGCGTCATTTGCGTAAGTTGCGCCATCGTTGATGAGCTTTTCGACCTCGTTCGCGATGCGCTTGGCTGTCTCGGTATCGTTCGCCTCCATTGCCTTTTTGATCTCGAGACGTTTCCCTTCGTTCTGATCGTAGAGGATCTTGATCTTTGTTAAGTCCTGATTTGCTTGTGCGACGAGTTCGGCAGCCTGCGCGGTTTGGTCACCGGTTCCGAAAATGCTCGTGCCCTGAGAATTCGCCGAACTTTTACAAGACGCAAACAAACACGCCGCCGCGAATGCAGCGAGTAGAAATGTGGATCTTACGGTCTTGCTCATCAAAAAAGCCTGAAGTCAGGATTATTCTTTCGTCGCCAGATGAAGCCATCAAGAACGTAATGCGTCAACTGCGGCACGGCGAGCAGCGGTACAACAAACGTTCGCACGTTTCGCGTCCAATCCCAATCCGAACCGAAAAGCCATTGCTTCTCATGCCAAACGCCGCGATGCCAGAACAACTCTTCGATATAAGCGATCGCCCAAAGCGTTGCAAGGAAAACGATCCAATTCGACGAAAGCGTTCTATATATTCGGCCGCTCGTCTCGCGGCGGAACTTCGCATAAAAGTATATCAGCGCAAAATACGGTACGCCGTGGATGATTACATTTGTGACCGTGAATGCGTAGTCGGAATTGAAGTAAACGATACCGACATACCAGCAGACTGCGGTCGTCGCGACTATTATGTCCTTGCCGATGTTCAAAAAGCCGTCGGCGAAATATTGATAGATCGCCTTTGCGAAGTATGCCGTGAGCGCGAGGACGTAAAGTACGAAAACGATCCTTTCTAAGAACGCGGGGAATGCTTCGAAATCGCCGGGTACGAACCATTCGAAATTCCGCGGAAGACTCGTGCACCAATACACGATCGGATATACGCTCGCTAGATAGACGGCCGCCGCGTCGATCCACCAGGTCAGGCGGCCCGTCTCGCCGAGTTTGCGTCGATAAAGGTTGACCCAGCCGAACTGCTGCCTTACGAAGTGGAAAACCGCAACCGCCGCAAGGACCTTCCAAAAGAGAAGCTCGCCTTCCGAATAAAGCGCGACGCCGATCGCATAACCGCCGATGGGCACAAGTGTGTAGAGCCAGATGCGGCGTTTTACTTCCGATATGTCGAAATAGACGCGAAACGACGTTGACCACACGTGTGCGACATCGATGAGCAGCACGGCCGAGATCCACGTCCAATCCGGCGTCTCGGCGTTCAAAATGCCCAGTTGCCAACCGACCGCAAGCAGCAGCAAAGACGCGACCGCACTTCCGAGAAAGACCGAAAGATCGATCTCACGTGAGAAGAGCCAGTATTTTGGTCTTGCTAATGTCGCGTCCATTTTCGTCTCTTAGGCAAGTACGGAATCGGCCGCACGCAATCCGTGATAGAAAGCCTCTTCGAATAACGCCACACCGCCAAGGTCTGTGTGTGCGAAATAGATATTGCGGTACGGCTGGCTCGCCTTTTGCCGAACTCCGCTCCAGATGAAATTCGCCCGCGGGCTGATCATTGCGTGTCCCCAACGCATCACGTCGAGCCGCGTCGTCAATTCGCGTATGTCGCGATGCGCACGCTCGAGATCGCTTAAGCAAACTTCGGCGATCTGGTCACGGTCATAGTTGAAGAGCGTCGTGCGCGCGTTCGCCTCGGCACACATTGGATAATAATACGTCAAGATCGTCGGGCCGTAATCGATACCTTTCTGATGCGTCGCCGTTACGTAGCCTAGCGAAGGGCTCTCGTAAAGGACGTTGTCCCATGCAAGCGGAAAATCGGTCGCAAAGCGCGTCTTTGGACGATCGGCGAGATGAATGTTTGCGACGAACCACGCATTGTGCTGAAACTCCTCGGCAGCAAAGGGCGGCGCTTCGCGAAAGCCGCGGATCGCGTACGGTGCGGTGAACATCGGCCCGGCGAAGATCACCTTTTCCGCACGTATGCCGCGAAGCTCGCCGTCAACAAGACACGTAACCTCAGCGCCTTTCTCCTTCGGTTCGATCGAGACGGCCATCCACTTCTTTCGGATCTTGTCGCCAACCTGTCCGACAAAATGGTTTACGAATTGCCCGTTGCCCTCAGGCACGGTGATAAATGGCTGCGACTCGTCTCCGCTTTTCTTCACGCGTGAGCAGAAGTAGAAAAGGCCCGCCCACGCGGATGTTTCTTCGAGCTTTAGCCCATAATCATCACGACACGCGTAGTCGCAATACCACCGAAGGCGTTCGGAATCGAGTCCATTTTGAGTGAGCCAATCGGCGAATGTTAGCTTGTCGAGCGCGGTCACCTCGGCATCGTCCGAGCAAAGGGCGACAGGCAGAATGAATGCGCGGCGGCCTTTCGCGTCGCGGAAGTTTATCCATTTGTTCACCTCAGCATAGAACGCGTCGAATTGCCGTTTATCCACCGCACTCGCACCGGCGTTAAGGTAAAGGCCCTCGTACCAACGTCCCTTATAGAACACACGCTCTTCGGGTTCGCGGCAGAGGAACTGCTCTTTCGCGTGGATCTCGCCGCTCGGACCTCGCGGTTCGAGCAGCGACATTTCGTCGAGCAATGCGACGAGGTCCGCATTCTCCGCGAACGGTACCGGAAGATAGTGAGCACCCCACGGATAGCTCACGGGCTTGCCCTCGCCGCTTCGCGACGTACCGCCAGGCTCTTTCTCAAGCTCGATGACCGCGACGTCCTCGAACCCCTTTCCCTTAAGTCGCCATGCAGCCGAAAGCCCTGCGATGCCGGCACCGACGATCACGATCTTTTTCGCTTCCCAATTTGCCTGCGGAACCTCAAAGGTCCGTCCTTCGCGGAGAGTATGCCCGAGGGCGGCGGATTGTCCGATGATCTCGCCCTCCGGCAACCGTTTTGTACTCGTATCGCGGCACGCCGCGAATGCGAAAGGCGCTCCGAGGAAAAGTGTCAGCAATTCTCGCCGCGATAGGTTCATCGTTCAGAGGATCTTTGAAGCAAGGAAATACGGCAGACGATCGAGCAAAGAATTCTATGGCTCGAACCGCCGCCACTCTCCTTCGTAGTAGCGAACCAGCGCCTGGTTGTCGAGCCGATTCACCTCGATCGGTTCATTCGGGCGTTCTGTATCCTTTGGAAATTCGAACATCGAGGGCATCATCCCGGCGTTGATGAATTTCGTCTCGATGCCTTCGCGAACATTCGACGGCGCGTCAAAAGGCGAAAGGCTGGCAAGCGCGTAACCCCAAACGCCGAAGCTCGGCACCGTCGTGTAATACGGCTTTACATTGTAGCCCGCTGCCTCGAGCGTCGCCGCGATACACCAGAACGACATTCGCGCCATCAGCGGCGACGTCGTCTGCACGACAACGGCAGAATCGGGCCGGATCTTCTTCTTTAAAAGATTGTAAAAGCGTGTTGTGTAGAGCTTGCCAAGCGCGAAATTGTTCGGGTCGGGAAAATCGATGATCACAACGTCGAACGGCTCCGCATCGACCGAATCGAGCCAAACGAAGGCGTCGGCATTCGTTACGTGAACGCGGCTGTCTTGGAACGAATGATGATTGAGCTCGCCCAATGCGGGAACGGCGTTCGAGATGTTCGTCATATCCGGATCGAGATCAACAAGCTGTATGTATTCGACCGACTTGTATTTTTCGATCTCGCGAAGCGCAAGGCCATCGCCGCCGCCGAGCACAAGCACGCGTTTCGGTTCGCCACGAAATGTCGAGAAAGCCGGATGCACGAGAGCCTCGTGATAGCGGTATTCATCGAACGATGAAAACTGCAGGTTCCCGTTCAAAAAAAGTGCATAGCCCGTCTTTCCTTTCGTAACGATGATCCGTTGGTAATGCGAGCTTTTCGAATAGATGATGTTGTCAACGTAGAGCGAATCCTCGGCAAGTGTCGTCAAACGGTCGGCCTTAATGAAGGCGATCGCAAGAAGGATCATGATGACCGCACCTTTAACGCGAAGCAGCGTGATGTGCTTTTTTAGGAGCGGCTCGAGCAGCCATGTGCCCCAGATCGCGATCGCAGCGTTCAGCATTCCGAAGAATAGCGAGGTTCGATTCAGCCCCAGACGAGGTACAAAAAAGATCGGGAAAAGAAGCGATGCAACAAGAGCTCCGATGTAATCGAACGCAAGAACGCGAGAGACGAGTTCTTTAAAATCAAGCTCGTCTTTCAAGATACGCATCAAGAGCGGTATCTCGAGGCCGACGAGCATTCCGATGATAAAGACGATGCCGTAGAGAACGACCGCGAAATACGAGAGATTCGCGAATGTCAGGAAAAGAACCGGCGCAGAGAATCCGCCGACAACCGCGACCGCAAGCTCGACCTCGACAAAGCGGTTCGCGAGGTTCTTGTCGACAAATCGCGAAAGGTAAGAGCCGACACCCATCGCAAAAAGATAGGTGCCGATGATGATGGAAAATTGAGTTACAGAATCGCCGAGGACATACGAAGAGAGCGTGCCCGCAAGCAGCTCATAGATAAGCCCGCAGATCGCGATGACAAAGACATTGAGAAAAAGCAGCGGTGCGCGCTTCACTTAACCAAAAACCTTACTTCATTCTTTCGAAAACTCGCTTCGCTGCACTAGCCCTGGATCGCTGCGGAAATTATCATCGCGACGCCAATAATAATGGCGCCGATGATGATCGCAAGCGAGACATTCTGATCCTCTTCGATCTCCTTCTTGACCGAAAACGGCGATACAAACACGACGATGGTAAAAGCGATCGCGAAAACTATCAGCCCGAGAACGACGAAGATGACCGTTCCTTCCAGAACGTTCCAAAGCTCTTCGAGTTTAACGACGCCGAGCACCGGCGCGAGAGTAAGCAGATTCAACATTTATTTTCCTCCACGGAAGCCGGAATATATGAACGGAACACCAAGCCGCGAGTGGCTGCCGGAATTTGCGATCTCCCAGCCGAACCATCCCGATGCGCCGTACAGCAGAACAACGCCCATACCTGCGACCAAATATAGCTTCTTTAGCATAAAAAGGACCTCAATGCGGACGCCCGCCGCACGCTATTCGTCATCATCGCTCGAACCGCTATATGTGAACATACTGTCCTTCCAGCGGCTCGACTCGAAGCTGACCTTTTTGAACAATCCGAGAACCGGTGCAATAAGGAGCAGTACAAGCGCGCAGCAGAAATTAACGCCGCGGTTCACGTTCTGCTCGACCTTGATTTCGACCGGCATCGTCTCTTGCCATTTTTCCCAGGTGCCCGCAACACGCAGCGTGTATTGCCCGCCGGGCAAAGACGAAACTGTTGCATCCTGAGTCTGACCGCCTTCGCTCCAGGATTCGCCGCCATCGACGCCGGAGTAGAATTCGATCGGTACATTTACGGATTCAACTTCCTGACTCTTGTCGTCTATAAGATCGACGTCAAGATCTGCCCAAGAATTATTTACAGGTGCACGCGCCGTGATCCGCACGTTGCTGTTCGCCTTTAGCGTAAAAGGCTTGCTGAACATTTGTTGCTGCTGCTGCGAATTCTGCATCGGCGGCAAATACATCTGCTCCGTGTAAACCGTCCGCGAAATGCCCCAGAGCGGCAAGCCCACAATGCTCACAAACAAGAGGATGAGCAGCGGCAAAGCTCCCCACGTATACCAAAATCGGCCCGTGAAAGGTTGATTTGGCGCAACGCTCCAGGGTTTCGGCATGTCGGTCACGCCGAATGCGTTTTCGACGTCAGCGACGGTCATATAGGTTCCGACCGACCAATTGACTTCGTCGCGTGTCGCCTCTCGCGATAACATTCGCGGCGGACAAACGTAGTCCGTTGCCTGAGCGGTTTCGCCCTGCTCGACGCGCCAATAGAACTCGCCCTTGACGTATTCGACAACAGCGGTCGCGTCCTGGAATATCTTGTATTTCTCGCCGTTGTAGGTTGCGGTCGCTCCCTTATAAAATCCGGTAACCTCGACATCAGCCGTATTGACCGCTTCGACAAAACTCCAATGGTTATCGGAGTGGACAAGCCAGCGGAAACCGATCATCGGGTTGTATAAGAGATACTCTGTCCAATAGTATTTCTCACCGTCGATCGTAACGCTCCGCTGCATGGCGCCGATGATCTTGAACTTTACATCACCCGGGAACGTCCCCTCGGCGCCTATCGGAAGAAAGAAAGCGTTCTCGGCGGGCGATGGTTCGAGCGCGCGGAAGTAGCTCAGGTTGCCCTGATTAACGTCAAGGAGCGAGCGGCAATTCGGACACGCCACGCGTTCCGATTTGTCGGGAGCCTGCAGAGCGAGCGGGCCGCCGCACTTCGGGCAGCGCATGACTGCCGACGAGACCCTCTGTGCCTCTCGCTCGTGCGGCTTTGCGTCGCCTAAGCCAATCTCCGCAAGCGAGACCTGCTTGCCGGAGAATACCCAAGGCGGCGAAATGCTGTAATCGATCGTCGCAAATGCGTCGTTCCTGCCCGCAAGATCTGCGTACTGAAAGACCTCGCCCGGCGTTAGCTTGTACGGGATTTCGCCCTCGGCAGCAGCATACGTTGCCTGCCCGCGCTCCTGGACGATAAGCGGAACCTGCGACGGAATCTCCGAAACGGGCTGCCCCAGCACGAGAGCATCGAACGTCGGCAAGACCGTGCCCTCAGGCATCGGCTGATAGAACGTCAGGTAAAAGCGTCCCTGTGCCTCAGCGAGCCATCCGACCCAGCCATTCGAGAATGTCGCATACCATTCGTCCCACGTCCCGCCAAGCTCGTGCCGCATTTGCGCACGTCCGGTCAACGTAAACCGCTCGCCGTTGAAGATGCCTTTTAGGCCGGTCTTGAGAGGCGACTGCGACTGTGCGACCTCAGCGATCTTGCCGAGGTCTTCGACACCGCGGTCAGTGCGCGCAACTGCCGAACGGCAGTACGGGCAGATGACGACTATGGTTGAACCGGCAGTAAATTCGATCGGGCCGGCGCACGCCGGACAGGAAGTCTTCAGGACGCTCATCGGGCGCCTCCGGCCGCATCTGTGCGATCACGGTCTCCGCGTTCGATCCGCGTGACCCGAACTTCCGCCGCATAGAAAGCCTTTTTAAGATTCGTTTCCCAATTCCATTCCGGGCGTGTTCGGCAGCAATAGAGATTGAACGTCGCAACGCCGTGCTCAGGATATGTGTGACAGGCAAGGTGAGATTCCGTCAGTGCGACGAGGCCAGTAACGCCGCCTTCGCCGGGGAATTTATGCCAAACGGAACCGATGGACTTTAGCCCGAGATCGTTGATGACCGATAGAAACACTTCTCTTACGACTGCTTCGTCCCGAAGTATCTCCGGGTCGCAGCCTGAAGCCTCGATCAGCCATTCAGTGCCAACGATCATCGCGATAAAAGATGAGTAATGCTTAGTTGTCTTTGAACGAAAAGTACCGCAGCAAAAAGCTGCGATCTAAAAAGAATACGAGAAAGAATATACCGAAGTTCTCCTCGTTTGTCATTTTTCAGAACGCACGCTGCTTACAGATGCAAAAAAGGATGGATCCGCTCATAAAGACCGCATCCATCCCTTCACTTGCCATAGAAAAAGCGCCGAAGCTATTTCATGACTGTGAACTTCTCACTATTCTTAATTTCCTGTCCGGAAACACGGTCCCTGATGTCGATCTTGAGTTCATAATTCCCAAGAGGGAGGTTTCCGCCCGGGAGAATGCGAGCAAGTGTCAGACGCTGCCCCGAATCACTCAAACCGCTCCAATCTTCCGGCTGCTTGAGAACCTCTTTGCCGTCGCGCATAAGCGTGTATGTAACATCAACCGCAGGCCGCAGCGTAGTCTGGTCGATCTGAGCATTATAGACCTGCATATAGAAGCCGACATCCTGGCCCTGGCTAAAGACGCCGCTCATATTCGGAATGACCTTCGCATTGCCTATAATGAACGAACCGCCGATATCGCGTTCGGTTGTCGTCCGCAGCTTCGAAGCGAGGATCAACGTCGAGGTCGAAAGCTTCTTCTCGTCGTATTTCGGTACGGTAAAGCCGAGCGAACGCACGCCCTTCGTACCGGTGTTCACGTCGCGAACGACAACATCGACCTTGTAAATGCCGGGAGCAAGAGCGATCGCCTTTTGATAAACGGACTTGCGGTCACGCATATCGGCAAGCTCGGCCGCTGTCGCATTCGTTGAAACGGAATCTTCAAACGTGCCCGATCGTCGCTGCGAAACACTCGTGATCCTGCCGAAGATATTCATCTCCGCAGTTTCGAGGCCGCCTTTCGGCATAAACTTCAACTCTTTGTTGTCGGCCTGAATGGTGAACGTCGTCATCACCTGGCTCTCGGACTGACGGAAGTAATCGATGCGAACATCGAAGTCGATCGGGTTCGAATCGATCACCGGCGAGTCGGTCGCAAGCGTTGCAAGGTCGCTGAATTTATTATTCTTCGGCGAGAAGAGTCCGTTCTGAATCTCAAGCCGGCGGAACGGATTGTCCTGTTCGCGAATGTAGCTGCCGTTGCCGTAGTAGACGCCGTCGCGCATTGCCTTGGTCGTCTGGCCCATCAACTCGCTCGCGGTCAGGCCGCCACCCGGCACCATCGCCATCGCATCCTTTTCGTAGGCATCGCGAGCGAGGCGATATTCGCCCGTGCCGGTCGGATCGACGAACTCGATCTCGAGGCCGTCGCCGATACCGTCAAGATGGCGGTAATACCAAGTCTCGTAGGCGTAGGTCGTTGTCGAACCGCCGCCTTCATAATTCGGCCGGTCGTAAACCTGGCCGGTCGGATGCGATTCCACTGAATCGGGCTTGCCCCAAGCTATGTAAACGCGGCCGCGGTCGGTCCGCCAGCCGGGAATACCCGACGCAAAATGCTCATTCGCGTACGCGATGCGCTCGTAATATTCTTCGCGGTATTCGTTCTCTTCGGTATCGGGGTTCGGATCGCGCCGTCGCCAAAAGTTCTCAATAAAATTCTCGCGTTCTTCGTCCGTTGCGAGGGCCTTAAAGGCACGCTTCTCCTCGGGCGTGATGATGTAGGGCACGTCACGTTCGAGCCATTTCTTATACGCCTCTTTCAATTCCGGCTTCACGTTACGTGCGTTTTCGCTCGGATCCCGGTTCGGCGTCGGCTTTGCCTTTTGAGCAAAGACCGGTACAGCAGCTACCGACAAAATTGCCGCCGGAAGCATCATTTTTCGAATTATTTCAAACTTCATAACTCAACTCTCTTCGTGCACGAACTCGCGCCTATTACATCTTCACGAAATTCTAATGCGTGCAATACAACAATTCAAGATGCTAGAACGCGTTAAATGGTTGTATTTTCTTTAGCTTCGGCGTCGGTACGGCGGCGTTTTCCGAAGAACCACGCAACAAAGATCGACACCACATAAAGTGCCATCATCGGCGTTGCGAACAACATCATATTGGGGATGTCGCCCGTCGGCGAGACGACGGCGGCGACGATCATAATTATCACAAGCGAAATTTTCCAGTGCTTTATCAGCAGTTTTGGCGTTACGATGCCGATCCTCGCAAGCACGTATGTGATCGCCGGCATCTGAAAGATGCCGCCCATCGCGAGCATAATTATCGTTATAAAATCAAGATAATCGCTTGCCTTCAGCAGGAGCTGAAAATCGCTGCCTAACCCCAATAAATACCTTGCCGCAGGCGGAAATAGAATGTAATACGCAAATGCCGCCCCGACCACAAAGGAAATGGATGAAAGCAGGATAAACGGCGTTACATACGCACGTTCGTGTTTATAAAGGGCGGGCGAGATAAAACCCCAGATCTGGAAAAGCAGAAACGGCACGGAGATGGCTATCGCCGCATACAACGCGACCGTCGCATAGAGCGTGAAGGGCTCCACCGTCGTCGTAACGGTCATTCGTTCGTCGGCATTCGGCGTGCCGACGGCGGTTTGCTCGAATTCCACGGGCAGGCGCACGCCTGCCGAGATCACCGCATTGTTTGTGATCAAGGCCTCGGTCGTAAAAAGCCCAAGTTTACCGGCGGCATCCCTTGCAACAGTTGCCGCGACGCTCGCACCTGCCGAGACAACCGTCGAACCGACCTTTGTCGCACGATCGAAGATGTATCTTCCGCTGTCGCCTTCTTTTATACTCGCGAGCGACAAGACCTTTTCGTCGCCCGTTCTTCCCTCAACCGGAAGCTGACGACGCGATGCTTCAGACAAAGCCTCACGGATCGGTATTGAGAGGAAATTGTAGATCTTGTCGGAAAAGACCCAGCAAACGGCAAACGCAAGAATAATGACGATAACCGAGCGGACGAGACGCTTTCGTAACTCGTCCAAATGCTCAAGAAAGGACATTTGGCCGCCGGCTTGTTCTTGTATCTCTTCGGTTGGATCTGCCATCTTTGGGAAGGTTTTACGAACCAACTAGAGCCAATTCCTCTTATCGTTGGGATCTGTCGAACGTGTGTGGGCAGCGGCCGCCTCGACCGGTTCTTGACCTTGTATTTCCGCCGGGACCTCGTCCGCGGCAATCTCGCGTATCTCAGGTTCAGCTGGAGTCAAAAGATTCTCGTTCGCTCTTTGCCGCTCAACGACTTCATTTTCGATGTCCTGGATGCGAAGCGCTTTCGTCTCCTCTTCGAAATTCACTTCGCGCTCCCACGTCTCTTTGAATTCGTTCGTCGTTGCACGAAGATCCGCCATCATCTTTCCGGCTTTCTTTGCGAACTCCGGCAGACGCCGCGGGCCGAGGAAAATGAGGGCCGCAAGCCCGATCATTATAAGTTCCGGCGTGCCGATCGATTCGAAAATGAGAAGTACCACTTGCTTCCTCTTTCTTTCTAACTGACCTCGATCATCGTCCCATCGGCGACTCGAGGTTTAACGGCGCCGATAACGCGTGCCGTATCAACACTTCTTAGTATATTCTCCGCCGCGTCGGATGTCGTGCTGATAAGAAGCCCGCCGGCCGTTTGCGGGTCAAAAAGCGCGCTCTGCATAACGCCGTTGACCGATGGTGAAAAACTAACTGTCCCGCCGGTGTAGACGCGATTGTTCTTGTCGCCGCGAGTCAACATTCCCTGCTCGATAAGCTCCAGCGTGTCAATGATAAGCGGGACTTTGGCGCTCTCGATCTCAAGCGTTACACCGCTCGCTTTTGCCATTTCAAAAGCATGCCCGAGCAGCCCGAAACCCGTTACGTCCGTACAGGCATTTGCTCCAAACTCGCACATTGCTTTTGACGCTTTTTGTGCGGAGGTCGTCATTGTTTTTGTTACCGCGTCGATCGCAGCCTCCGACGCCACGCCGCGTTTGATCGCCGTATTGATCGCTCCCGTACCGATCGGTTTTGTAAGGATAAGGACGTCGCCCGGCTTTGCTCCTGCGTTTGTAAAGACACGCTCCGGGTGGATAGTTCCGGTTACGGCGTAGCCGAATTTCATTTCCTGATCGTCCACCGAATGACCGCCGAGTACGACGACGCCTTCGGAATTCATCAAGGTCTGGCCGCCAAGAAGGATCTTCTCAAGAACATCCCAATCGCCTTTCTGCGGATAGCATACGATCGAGAGCGCCGAGAGCGGCCGTCCGCCCATTGCGTAAACATCATTCAAAGCGTTCACCGCCGCGACCTGTCCATAGACGAACGGATCGTCAGAGACGGGCGTAAAGAAATCGACGGTCTGCACAAGCGCGGTCTCGTCATTTAGGCGCATTACGCCCGCGTCGTCGGAAGTCTCGTATCCGACGATCACATTCTCGCTCGATTGTGGTGGCAGTTTGCCCAAAACTTGAGCAAGATCGCTTGGTGCGAGCTTCGCCACTCAACCTGCGCAGTTGACCATCTCGGTCAGACGCATCTTGTGTCCTTACTCTCCTTTATTTTTTATCAACAAATCGTAAATGCGATTCAGATCGTCGATGCCGTAATACTCGATCTCGATCTTGCCGCCGGTACCTTTTTTTGCAGGCACGATCTTCACGTTCGTACTCAAATGCCGCATCATGCGTGTCTCGGCGACCTTTACGTTCGGATCGACGACGCGTGCCTGCGGCTCTGCCCTTTCCTTTGGTGCGCGTTTTGCTGCTTTCACGCGGCGTTCGACCTCACGGACCGATAATCCTTGAGCGATCGTTTCGTCAGCAACAAATCGTTGCACGGCCGCATCATCGCTCATAAGCAACGCCCGGCCATGGCTCAAGCTCAGTTTTCCATCGATCAGGTGCTTCTGGATATCGACCGGCAGCTTCAAAAGCCGCATCGTGGTGGCAATCAATGTGCGTTCTTTACCGACTCGCTCAGAGACCTCTTCTTGCGTAAGTCCAATAGAATCAATAAGTTTGCGAAATGCATTTGCCTCTTCGATCGGGTTCAGCTGCTGCCGCTGGATATTCTCGATCAACGCGATCTCGAGAAGCTTTTCGTCCGAGACTTCCTTGATCGAAACAGGTACTTTTCGCAAGCCCGCTTTCTGCGCCGCACGCCAACGACGCTCGCCGGCAACGATCTGATATCGATTTTCGCCCGCGGAACGCACAACGATAGGCTGGACGATCCCGTTCGCGCGGATCGAAGCTGCGAGTTCTTCGAGTTCATTCTCGCCGAAATTCACACGCGGCTGCTCCGGATTCGGAGCGATAAAATCAATGTCTAGTTCATTTACGCGTTTTGGCGTTGATATTTCCAAGGCGCGAGCTTCGGCGGCTGCAGCCGGCTTTTCGTCGCCAAGCAAGGCCGATAGGCCGCGGCCGAGAGATTGTCTAGGCATGAGTTAAAATCTCCTTTGCAAGTCGTAGATAGGCTTCTGCGCCTTTTGACTTAGGGTCGTAAACAAAGATCGGCTGGCCGAAACTTGGCGCTTCGGCGAGGCGGACGTTCCGAGGGATAACCGTCTCAAGGACCTGCGTCCCGTAAAAATCCCGCAGATCCTTCGCCACTGCGGTCGAAAGATTTGTCCGCTCGTCGAACATCGTCAAGAGCAGGCCTTCGATCGCAAGCTCCGGATTCAGCTCCCGACGCAAACGCGCGAGCGTATCAAATAGCTCGGTCACGCCCTCAAGCGCGTAATATTCGCATTGGATCGGAACGAGGAGGGAGTCCGCCGCCGTCAGCCCGTTCAGCGTCAAAAGGCCGAGCGATGGCGGACAGTCGATCAAAATATAATGAAAATAGTCGCGGATCGGATCGATGATCGCCTTTAGAGCCTTAGCTCGGTCCTCGCGGTCGACAAGTTCGACCTCGGCACCCGCGAGATTTTTATCTGCCGGGACGACCCAAAATTTCGGGACAGCCGTCGGCAGCACCATTTCGCGGATCGATTCGCCGCGGATCAGTGCATCGTATATCGTTTTTTTGATGTTTGTCCGCGATATTCCCGAACCGGACGTCGCATTTCCTTGCGGATCGCCGTCGATCAGCAAGACCTTGCGATTCTCCGCGGCGAGACCTGCGGCCAGGTTAACAGCGGTTGTTGTCTTGCCGACCCCGCCTTTTTGATTGGCAATAGCAATAACTTTTCCCATGAAAGATCGAAACGCAGGAATCCCTCAGCGGTTCCGGAGATCCGCGCGTTGTAAGGGCATCCGATAGATAAAGTTAGCACAGTGAGGCGTCCGAACGCGAAAGCGTGTGGCAGCATTTGTGGTACGTACCACAATTCCCTTCAACGCGACCCGAAATGTGGTACGTACCACATTTCAAGCTTTCGTCTGCTGAAGTGCCGTCAAGTGCACCAAAACCGTCGAAAGTGCGGCGTGCGTTACGCCCGGAACCGAACGAACCTGCCCAAATGTCCGCGGAGACGCCCGCTCGAGCCGCTCGATCATCTCGTTCGAAAGTCCGCCGATCGTTCGAAAATCAATACTTTCAGGCACTTTCAAAGCATCGTGATGATTTACACGCTCGGCCGCAGCAGCTTGCTTGGCGATGTAACCCGAATACATAGAATCGGCCAAGGCTGTCTCAAGGTCACTAATATTAACCCCGTCGATCGGCAATAGCCGCGATATCATCTCCGCATCGACATCGGGCCGCATCGCAAGATGCGAGAGCACAAACGAATCGCCAAGGTCCGCACCAAGCAACTGGGCAGCGGCGGCATACTGCGGACTCGAACGCTTGAATCGTGTGTGATCCAGCGCATTGCGGATCTCCGCAATCCGGTCGCGCTTTGCGTTGAAACGCTGCCAGTCCTGATCCTCTATGAGCCCAAGTTCTCGACCTTTTGGTAGAAGCCGTTCGTCGGCATTGTCATGCCGCAGCCTCAGGCGTGCCTCAGCACGCGAGGTAAACAGGCGATACGGCTCATCAACTCCATGCCTGATCAGGTCGTCGGCAAGCACGCCGATGTACGCTTCATCTCTCGCAAGCGTAAACCCTCGTCTGCTAAGCACTTTATTTGCAGCATTTACGCCCGCCAGGAAGCCCTGGCACGCCGCCTCTTCGTATCCCGTGGTGCCGTTGATCTGCCCGGCGAGAAAGAGCCCGTCAAACCGCGTCGTTTCCATCGTAGGCCGCAACTCGCGCGGATCAACAAAGTCATATTCGATCGCATAACCGGGCCGAATAACGCGAACCTCGCCAAAACCGTCGATCATTCGCAGCAACTCCTGCTGAAGGCCGGCGGGCAAAGACGTCGAGAATCCGTTCAAATAGACCTCGTTCGTGTTATGCCCTTCCGGTTCGAGGAAGAGCTGATGCCGATCCTTTTCGGCAAATTTCACGACCTTGTCCTCGATCGAAGGGCAATAACGCGGCCCAATGCCCTTGATCTTGCCCGAATAAAGAGGAGACTGGCCCAAATTCGCACGGATGGCGTCGTGCACGGCGTTGGTCGTATAACCAATGTAGCAATCGATCTGCGGCTGCTCGATCCTGCTAGTAGAGAACGAAAACGCGACCGGCCTTTCGTCCGGAGCCTGCCTTTCGAAGGCATCCCAATCGATCGTCCGGCCGTCGAGCCTCGGAGGCGTGCCGGTCTTGAGCCGCCCAACGGGAAAGCCGAGCTGCTTCAGGTTCTCGGCAAGCTCGATCGAGGCAGGTTCACCGGAGCGGCCGGCTGAGAAGGTCCTGCGGCCAGTGTGAATCGTTCCATTTAGGAAAGTCCCCGTCGCGATGACGACCGCTTTGGCACTAAAACGACGCGTATCCTCCAGCTCGACACCTATAACCTCTCTGTTTTCAACAATTAGCGAGACAACCGCTCCCTGCTTCAGTGTAAGGTTCGGTGTCGCTTCGAGGACGCGCCGCATCTCCGTGCGATATAGCGAGCGATCGGCCTGAGCACGCGGAGACTGCACCGCGGGCCCGCGAGAACGGTTCAATAGGCGGAACTGAATTCCCGTCCGGTCGATAACCCGGCCCATGATGCCGCCAAGCGCATCGATCTCCCGAACGACGTGACCCTTTGCGATGCCGCCGATCGCCGGATTGCACGACATCTGGCCGATGAGATCGAGATTGAGCGTAACGAGAGCCGTCTCGGCACCCATGCGCGCCGCGGCAGAGGCCGCTTCGCAGCCCGCGTGCCCCGCGCCAATAACGACCACATCAAAACTTTCGTCGAACATCTCGATTCGCTCGCCTTAAAAAAAGCGAAACGTAAAGTTTATCGCAACAACGGCTGATGACAAAGGAATTTTGACTGGCTATTTACCGATGCAGAAGGTCGAGAAGATGCGTGTGAGCATATCTTCCGTGGTGGTTTCGCCGGTGATCTCGCCGAGATAGCGAAGTGCGTTGTGCAGGCCGATGAGAACGATCTCTTCACTTCGCCCTTCACGAAGCCCTTCGATCGACTGTGCGATCTCGTCGTGCGTTCGCATCAGAAGGTCGTAATGCCTCGCGTCAGTTACGAGAAAGCCGCTGTGCGACACGTCGTTTGTTCTAAATGGCTTAACGATCGCATCCCGCAGGTCGTCAAGGCCTTCGCCTGTTTTGGCGGAGATCGCGACCATCTTTTCGCGAAATCGCGCAAGGGCAGCATCTCCTGCGGCGGCAAGCCGGTCAACATCGCGGGAAGTTGTCCTGTCGATCTTGTTCAACGCAATGATGAAGTTCTGTTTGAGTGCAGACCGGACAATGTCTCGATCCTCCTCCGTCAGGCTGTCATGAGCGTCAAGCACAACAATTACGAGGTCTGCGTCCGCCATCGCACCGCGGGCACGTTCGACGCCGATCTTTTCAACGACGTCTTCCGTTTCGCGCAAACCGGCCGTGTCGACCAGATGGATTGGGATGTCGCCAATGGTGAAGCGTTCGTTCAGCTGGTCGCGCGTCGTACCCGCGAGGTCGGTTACGATCGCGCGTTCTGTTCCAAGTAGACGATTGAAGAGGCTTGATTTTCCGACGTTCGGCCTGCCAACGATCGTTGCACTCAGCCCGTCGCGGATCAGATGTCCGGCCTTGTATGTACCTGCGAACTCGAGCGTCCTTCTTTTGATCGCCTCGAGTGAGGAAACGATCTCTTCGCTTTGTTGTTCAGGCAGATCGTCCTCGACGAACTCGAGTGCGGATTCGAGAACGACGATGATGTTCAGCAGCTCGTCCTTCAGCGGCTGCAGAGTATTCGACATCTCGCCGCTCAGCTGCCGGACGGCCTGCCGAGCCGCTGCATTCGTCTGCGCGTCGATGAGGTCGCGGATCGCTTCGGCTTCGGCGAGGTCGAGACGGCCGTGCGCGAGTGCACGCAAGGTGAATTCGCCCGGTTCCGCCGCACGGCATCCGAGAGCGAGACAAAGATCGATCACCTGCCTCAACAGCACCGGCGAACCGTGACAGCTGATCTCGATTACATCCTCGCCGGTAAAAGAATGCGGGGCCTTGAAATAGGTTATCAGCGCTTTGTCGATCGCGGCGTTGTCGGTTGGGTCGCGGAGTTCGGCGAGGATCGCCTTTCGCGGTGAGAGTGCATCGCTATTCCTGCCCGTCAGTTTTGCAGCTACGTCCAGAGCACCATCACCACTTAGGCGAATGATGCCGATGCCGCTACGGCCCGCGGGCGTCGCTAATGCAACGATGGTGTTCGCTGAAACATCCAAGACAACTAAATCCTACAACGGAGCACCTTCGCATTGCGAACCACGATCCTCTTCATTCTCCTTCTAGCGTTGACCAATACGGCAGTGACTCAAATCAGCAAGGCCGGACCGATTCAAAGTGGAGATGCGATTACCATTCCCTTCCGAATCGGTCTGGCTTAGCGACTTTAGGTGAGAAGAGAGTCGGTCAGTTGTTTCGAGCTCGGACAGATATTATTCTTGAGCTCCCAGTTTCAGATTCGCGCTACAATAAATGCTGTGAGTGATATCGATCGAAAGTTGCGTGCAGAGCGGAGGCGACACCGCACACAGATCCGTTATGTCCGAACGAGCGACGTTGATGTCGAAAGCTCGGGGATTAGGGGCATCGAAGCAATTTCGCTCGCATGGCAGCTTTCTAAAGATGCCTGGGCCATAAGCGGCCAACCGTTCCCAGAATACGACAGAGAAAAAACGCCTGTCAGGGTGATAAAAAGACAGCCATCATCGAACTAGCTGACGACTTTCGCGATTTCCTGATCGGTCTCGCCGATGCCAACGCCGATTTTGCTTTGATCGGTGGATACGCCGTCGCTTTCTATGGCCATGTTAGGGCGACAAAGGACCTCGACGTATTTATACGAAGTACAAAAACCAACGCCGAAATCGTGTTTCGTGCAATAGCGGAGTTTGGCGCACCGCTCGGAAGCATTGAGGTCTCACCCGAAGACCTAGTCGATGGAGATGTTGTAATCCAGATCGGTGTACCGCCGAGACGTATCGATATTGTTCTTAAGGCCTCCGGGATAACGTTTGACGACGCGATCCGGGAAAGTAGATCGCTTCAGATCGAAGGCCGCTCCATACCCGTCATTGGCCTCTCTTCTTTAATTGCGAACAAAAGTGCGTTGGGCCGACTGCAAGACCTGGCAGACGTCGAAGCATTGACCAAAATCGCCGAGAAGCCAACCTAGGCTCTTATCGTTCCGCTACTGCAATCTCACCTGCAATCGTCGATCACGGCCGTCGCCGACAGATTCAGTGAGGAGGTCGTCCTCTTTCTGTAGGGTTGTGTGAATGATACGGCGTTCGGTCGAATTTAGCACGCCAAACGTGAATGATCGGCCGGTTTTCCTTACCTGCTCGGCGGCAAAACGGGCCATCGCGTGGAGTTCATTCTTGCGAGTTTGGCGAAAGCCGTCAGCATCGACGATGAAGCGATGCTCGCGGTCGAGTTCGCGTCCCATAGCCTGAAAAAGCACAACCTCGAATGCATCGAGCAACTCACCTTTTTCCGCGAGTGCGAAATGCGTATCTTCACCCGTGAGATTGAGGACGCAACCCTCGTCGGTCCATTCAGCTTCGACGGAGAGATCAAACCCGGCATCGCGCACAATGCCGCTCAAGAGTTCTTTGGCGTTTTCGCAAGTTTGATTCATGGTCGTCTAGTCTCTCCTAAGTCGCTGAAAGCTTTTGTTTTACAGGCTTTGCATTCTTTGGCACGTCGTTCACAACGGTCGTTCCCGGCGGCGTATTCGGCTTATTCATACGATTGATGATCATCTGCTGGCCGAAGCTCACAAGGTTGCCGAAGAACCAGTATAACAGCAGTCCGCTCGGTGCTGACCACATCACCCAAAGCATCATGACCGGC
>JAANMX010001943.1_pt1 | contig 21988 bp, 15 predicted proteins | sample 7279681 | NCBI WGS metagenome assembly JAANMX01 (sample SAMN14094542, study PRJNA606508) | bioreactor metagenome | isolation source: A lab-scale SPAN reactor treating ammonium-rich wastewater day 351 | place: Ireland: Galway | collected 2018-01-01
GGCCAGCGGCGCCAACCCGCTCCTGCATTACCTCATCCGCGGGGCGGCGGAGGGGCGCGACCCACACCCGCTGTTCGACGTATCGTTCTACCTGGAGCGCGGCCCCGACGCGGCGGCCGCCGGAAGCAACCCGGTGCTCCACTACCTGACGCATGGTGTGGCCGAGGGACGCGATCCGCACCCGCTGTTCGACACGTCGTTCTACCTGGAGCGCTACCCCGACCTGGCGGCATCCGGGCTGAACCCGCTGGCCCACTACCTGACCACCGGGGCGGCCGAGGGCCGCGACCCGCACCCGCTGTTCAGCTCCGCGCATTATACCCAGGCAAACCCGGACTGCGCCGCCTCCGGCCTGAACCCGCTGCTGCACTACCTCGCGGTCGGACGTACTCCGCAACCGCGAAAGGTCCACCCGGACTTCGACGCCGACTTTTACCTGGCGTGGGCCGGTGACGTGCCGCCGGATGAAACGCCGCTCGGGAACTACGTCGCCCGGTTCGAGAGCCCGCCGGGGCCGGCGGCGGACGAGGCCCTGATCCGGTGGGTGGATCGGCTCAACCGCGCCGGGAGCGGCAACGCGGTCGCTGACGACGCGCCCCCCGGCGTGAGCATCATCCTCCCGACGTCGGACGCTCTCCCCCAAACCCTGGGGTGCATCGAGTCGCTCCTGGCGCACCGTACCCGGCACCGATACGAGATCGTCGTGGTGGACAGCGGGTCGGAGCCCCGGACGTCCCGCGTCCTGCAGGCGGTACAGGGCGTCCGCCATGTCCGCACTCAGTCCGGGGCCGGACTGGCCCGCTCCTGGAACGACGGGGTCAGACATGCCCGGGGCGAGCACGTCCTCCTCCTGCGCGGCGACGTCCGGGTGCTGGATTCGTGGCTGGACGAACTGATCGACACGTTCGCCCACACCCCCCTGGCCGGGCTGATCGGTTCCCGGCTCCTCGCGCCGACTGGCCGCTTGCGGGAGGCCGGCGTCATCCTGTGGAGCGACGGCACCGCCTCCGGCCACGGGACAGGCGAGGATCGGCGCAAACCGGAGTACAACTATCTGCGTGAGGTGGATTCTCTCTCCGGCGCGTCGCGGGCGCTGCCGCGCAAGGTATGGGACCAGGTCGGCGGCCTCGATGAGAGCTATTCTTCTGGCGATGGTGCGGATTGTGACCTGGCCGTGAGGGTGCGCGAGGCGGGTTACAGGGTGCTGTGCCAGCCCCTGTCGGAGGTGGTTCACCTCGGTGGTGTGGGCGACAGGGCGGGGCGGTCCGGCCAGGAGCGAACCGCCCTGGAGCTGCGGCAGCGCGGGCTCCGTTGCCTTGCGCAGTACGGGCGGCCAGGCGAGGATCTGGAGACGGCCCGCGACCGCTGGGCCGTTGGTCGCGTCCTGGTCGTCGATCACGTCACCCCGACGCCGGACCAGGACGCCGGGTCCACGGTCGCCGTGGGGGTGCTCGGGGCGCTGCAGGGACTTGGCTACCGGGTGACGTTTATCCCGGACAACCTCGCGTATGCCTCGCGCTACACGGAAGACCTGCAACGGGTCGGCGTCGAATGCCGCCACCTCCCGCACGAGACGTCCATCGAGGACCATCTCCGCCGGCTCGGTCGGCGTTACGAGGCCGTGGTCCTGCTGCGCGGGCCGATCGCGGCCAAGCACCTCAGCGCCGTCGCCCACTACGCCCCGCAGGCGAAGGTGATTTTCCACACCACCGATCTGCACTACCTGCGCGAGCGGCGTCAGGCAGAGGTGGAGGAGAACCCGGACCTTGCCCGCCATGCGGAGGAGACGCGCAGGCTCGAACTGGGCTGCATGCTGCGGGCCGACTGCACGGTTGTCGTGAGCCAGTTCGAGAAGGACGTCCTCGCGGGGGAACTCCCGTGGGCGAACGTGTACTTCTTCCCATACGTGATCGAAGCCCGGGGGTGCGCGGCCCCGTTCGAGCGGCGGCAGGATCTGCTGTACCTCGGCGGCTTCAACCACACCCCGAACGTGGACGCTGTCCTCTACTTCCTCGACGAGATCTGGCCGCGCATCAAGGCCCGCCACCCGGGGATGAGGTTCTACGTCGTCGGCAGCCACCCGCCGCGGGCGATCCGGGACGCGGCCCGCGCGGACGTGATCGTCACCGGCTTCGTCCCGGACCTGGCGGAGTACCTGGACCGGGTGCGGCTGACGGTGGTCCCGCTCCGATACGGGGCCGGGATCAAGGGCAAGGTGGTGATGAGCATGAGCCACGGCGTCCCGTGCATCGTCACCCCGATGGCCAGCGAGGGGATGCTGCTCACCGACGGCCGGGAGGCTCTGATCGCGGACGGCCCGGAGCGCTTCACCGCGGCGGTTCTTCGGGCCTACGACGACCCGACTCTGTGGCACGCCCTGTCGCGGGGTGGGCTGGAGTTCGTCGAGGCGAACTACTCCCCCCGGCGCGGGCGGGACCACGTGCGCCAGATCCTGGCAAGCATCGGGGTGGAGCCGAAGGGAAAACAGGCGGCAGGCTGGCTGAAACGGGCCGGGTGAAGTCCCGGGTGCAGGGGCCGGCGCGTTGTACCGGCCGGTCCCCACTCAACCAGGAGAAGACGCGCAGATGTCGGTTGCAATCAGGCAGCGGCCGAGGCGACCGTCTCCCTGCGGCGGAGGGCGAGGTGGAACCCGATCCCCTCGTCCTCAGCGTGTCGGTCCAGTCGGCAGTTCCCCGACCCGCGGAGCCAGTCGTCCTTGCCGATGGCCTGCTGCTCGTGGACCTCAAAGCCAAGCCCGCCCAGGCGGGCGACCCACCAGTCGCGGGGGCGAATCGTCTGGTGGTACACGGCCCCCAACTCCGGGTTCCCGTCCTCGATGGTGGACACCGAGCACAGGAAGAGGCCGCCGTCGGCCAGGTGGTTGGCGATGTTGCCGAAGACCGCCTCCAGATCCTCGTCCCGGATGTGCTCCATCACCTCCCACGCCGTGATGACGTCGAACCGAAGCTGATGGCCGGTGCGCCGGTCCTTGATGGTGAAAGGCCGGGTGATGTCACAGGTGTGCAGGTGGTGGCGAATGGTCCCCCACTCCCCCAGCCGGTTCTTCTTCGGCAGCTCACACCCTTCCAGCCCGACGGCGAGGTGGCCGTCATCGATCAGTGATCGGACAAAGCCCCCCCCCGCGCACCCCAGGTCGAGGATCGCCAGGCGCTGCTTCTCCGGGAACAGCTGGTAGAGCCGGGTGTTAAACTTGAGGCAGATGGAGTTATCGTTCTTGGCCCCCCACGGGAAGCGCGAGTCGTCGGTGTCCACCGCAGCCGGGTGGTCGGTCTCGACGACGGGAACCTCCAGTCGTTCCTCGCGGACGGCGGCGTCGTACAGAGTTTTCCGCAGATACCGCAACAGCCCCTCGTACTCCTGGATCTTCCACTTGTCGAGCCCCGACCCGACGGCGGTGTCCATCAGCTGCGCGTACGCCGACCGGAGTTCTGCGAGGATCTTGTAGAACGAGTCGATATGGACCAGTTGGGAGTACATGCCGGCCAGTCGGTCATCAATCGCCAGCCGGTTCAGCCCCTGCTCTTCGAGGAGCCGGTGCTGGAAGGTCGCCGCCTGGTCCGCGAGGAGGCGCAGGGACGCGGTCTGCTCCCCGAGTAGAACCCGCACCTGCCCGGCCAGCTCCTGCCAGCGTTCCTCTTCTCGCCCCCGGTCCGCGGCTTTCTCCGCCAACGCGGCCGTCACCCGTTCGAGGGACGCCCTGAGTTGCTCCTGGGAAGCCGACCCAAGGGCGACCTCCGCCGCGAGCCCCTGGATGGGGTCCGCCACCGCCCCGACGGCGGCCCGGATCCCGGCCAGTTCGGCCTTCACCTCGCCCACCGAGGACGCCAGGTTCATGAGGCGAAGTTGTGCGATCGCCTGTGCCTCGGTCACGGCTGTCATCCCGGAATGACGGAGCAGGAACCGTTTGAGTCTCCGGAGGAATGCACGAATCATGCTGTTCTCGCCTTCGCTCGGCGCCCCACGTGACGAACCATGTTCTGGGTCGAGGAGACACGCGGATTAACTCCCGTCGATTTGCCTTATCGACACTCCCTCCCCCCGCACTTGAGCGGACACGCCCGACACCCACCCAGCTCCCCAGCGTTCTCCGGACCACCCATCAGAGGCCCGCCGTTCCGGCTGACCGTGCGGCCGGCCAGGCGCAGCGGCTCCCGGGCGGCTCAGGCCGCGCGGGCCGGCCCCAGCAGCCGATCTCGGTTCGCCCAGAACCAATCGACCGTGGCCCGCAGACCGTCGCGTAACGGCGTCGTCCGGCCGCCTGGCCGGTAGCGGCGCAGTTTGTCCACGGCAAGGCACTTGCTCCGGGCGCCGACGTACCGGGTCGTGTCGTAGCGGATGAGCCCGGGGTCATACCCGACCAGCTCACAGATCAGCCCCGCGAAGTGGCGGATCGAGTGTTCCTCGCCGGCGCCAAGATTGATCAGCTCGTTCTCCACGTCCGCCGCCAGCCGAACGGTGTGTTCGACGAAGTCGTCGAGGAAAACTAGCTCGCGCCTCTGGTGCCCATCACCCCACAGGACCACAGGACTGCCGTGAAGCTTGGCGGACAGGATCTTGCGGATCAGGTCGAAGATGAAGTGCATTTGCCGGCCGTCGAGGTGATAGCCAGGACCATACAGCGTCGAGGGCACCAAACAGAGGTAGCGCAGCCCGAACTGCTGGCACAGCGAGCGCAGCCCAACGTAGAGCATTCGTTTCGTCATCGCATAGGTGAACAGGCTTTCGGTGGGCAAGCCAAGCAGATAGTTCTCCTCGCGCAACTCACCCTCGCAGGGGTAAGCGCAGCTGGTCCCCATGGCGATCAACTTCCCCTGAGGTTGCCGGGCTTGCCACCAGGCCAGCACATTGGTATTGATTTGCTGATTCCGGACCCACTGCTCGCCGGGGTGGTGCAAACAGAACTCCCCGGCCTGGGTCCACGCGGCCAGATGGTAGATCTGGTCGTAGGACTGGCCGGCGAATCGATCGAGGGCGCCGGCGACCGTCAGGTCGCAGTCCCGGGATCCCAGAGCGGCGACCGCATGCCCGTCGGCCCGCAGGCGCGCAGCCAGAGCCGTGCCGAGGAACCCGGTCCCGCCGGTGATCAGGATCTTCATGGCTACGCGGCCCTCGCATCGACCGGGAAGTAGAACTCGACTCCCCTGTCCAGCAGCGGTTGGTTGTTGGCGAGGATCTCCTTGCGGAAGTTCCAGGCCAGGACGTAGTAAACGTCCGGGTCGCGGGCCAACTCGTCCTCCATGACGACGGGGATGTGCATCCCCGGCGAATACAGCCCGCGGCGCAGCCGGTTCTTCTCGACCAGGCATGCGACGCAGTCCGGGCCGATCCCGAAGTAGTTCAGCAGGGTGTTGCCCTTGACCGGCGCCCCCAGCCCGTACACCTGCTTGCCGGCCCGCCGGGCGTCCCCCAGGTACGCCAGGTCGCGCTGCTTCAACTCCTCGATCCGGCGGGCGAATGCCCGGTACGTCGCGACGTCGTTACTGCCGGCGGCGTCCTCCTCGCGGCGCAGTTCCTGGAGCCGGTCGCTGGCCGGGCGCGCCCCACGGTGGCCGACGAAGCCGATCATCGACCCGCCGTGGATGGGGGCGAGGTAGGCGTCGAACAGGGCCAGGCCGTGGCGGTTGAGCAGGGTTTCGATGTTCCGGAGGTTGTAGTAGAGCAGGTGCTCGTGGTAGATCTGGTCGAACGCGAGGTTCTCGACAATTCGCTTCATGTACAGGAACTGGACGACGAACAGGCCGTCGTCGGCCAGGGCGTGTTTGATCCCCCGGGTGACGGAGTGGAGTTCCTCGAGGTGGAAGAAGACGCCCGCGGCGTTGACGACGTCGAACTTTCGGTCGAGGCGGCGGGCGACGTCGAGGTTGAAGAAGTCGTTGACGGTCGGGACGCCAGCCTCGTTGGCGATCTGGGCGGTCGTCCGGGACGACTCGACCCCGAGGGCGTCGTACCCGGCGGCCTGGAAGTGCTTCAGCTGAGTGCCATCGTTGGAGCCGATGTCCAGCACCGTCCGCCGCCGAGGCACCGCGGGCAACCGCCGCGTCACCTCCTCCGTCACGGACCGGAAGTGGTCGCTCAGCGACCGGGTCACCCCGGACAGGTACGTATGGTCCCCGAACATGACCTCCTTGGGGACCGTGTAGTCAAGCTGGGTCGTCGTGCAGCCGTGGCAGTAGACGACCCGGAGCGGATAGACCGGCTCCTTCCCGACTTCCTCCGCCTTGAGGAAGTGGTTGCACCACGGCTGATTGCCCAGGTCGATGACCGGCTCGAGATCGGTCCCGTCACACACCCGACAGATCATGGTCATAGCCTCCGGTAAGTGTCCGTTCGGCCCCCGTCTGGCGACAGGCGCCCGGCCCTGGGTGTCGGCCCAGGGGCTGCGGTCGGATCGCAGCGGCGGCTGGCAATCCGCCCGGGGTGACGTCGCCGGGAGGGGCCGGCGGGGCGGGGAAAAGTGCGTGGTTGTTAGCAGACCGGGGGAACATCCCGGGAACGGGCTTCAGGCGCTCCGCCGGGCGGCGGAGGCCACCGCCTCGACCACCCGATCCATGGCCTCGAAGTAGCGCTCGCGGCTGAAGCACCGGCGGACGTAGGCCGAGGCGGCCTGTTCGAGCTTCTTCCGCCGATCAGGGTTGGAGAGCAGCTGCAGGATGACCTCGGCCGTCTCCCGCGGACTCTCCTTCATGTCCACCTTGACGTAGGCATTCGCCGCGTCATCGAACCCGCGAGCGCCCACAGGGGTCAGCACCATCGCGCGGCCCATCGCCAACCCCTCCAGGGTCTTGATCGGAAGTCCGGTGCCTTCAAAGACCGGCCCGATCGCGATCCTGGTGGCCGCGTACAGGTCGGCGAGCGAGCCGTTGACCTGGGGGAGCAGGGTGACGTATGCATCGCGGCAGTCGAGGTGGGCGCACACCCCACCGACGATCACCAGCCGCACCCGATGCCGCCAGAGGTAGGGGATGTACACGTGTCGGTAGAACCAGCCGATCCCGAGCGTGTTGATCGGCGCGGCAGACCCGACGAAAATCAGGTCGTGTTCGTATTCGGCCCGGACGGGCAGCCGAATCGGCGCGTATGCCTGCGGGACGTAGCTGGCATTCGCGACCCCCCGCGATCGGACGAACGCCAGCTCCTGCTCGTTGATCATGATGACGTGGTCGTACAGCCGGTACAGCTCGAGTTCGGTCCGCAGGACGTAAGACTCCCGGATCCCGGCCAGAGGGTCGGCGACCGCCCCGCTGGCGGCGGTCGCGTGGCGCTCCGCCATCGCGAACTGGGTGGCCAGCATGTCGTGGGTTTCCAGGATGCGCTTGCAGGACCGGGGCAGGTGCCGGAGTACGGGCGTGCTGAAGACGTAATTGGTGAAGCACAGGTCCGCCGGCCGGGCCAAGGCGCGAGCGATGTGCGGCCGCCGGGCGGCGTGCTCGTACCCGAACAGCAGCTCGCGCATGCCGAACCCAACGGACGGGAGATCGACCAGGGTGATCGAATCGAGCCAGTCGTACTTCCGGCGGAATTCGTCGGCGAACTGGGCCTTGCGCGCGTCGTTGACAATGACGCAATCGACCGTCCACCCGCGCTCCCGGAAGTAGTCGAAGTGGTTGGTCGCCACCACGTCCGTCCCGCAGGTAATCGGGTGGAAGTAGCCCCAGTTATAGCAGTACCTGACGTGCATCCTGCATCACTCCTGATAGACCGGGTTACGCCGCCCGGGTTCCGCCGGCACCCGCCCTCGGCGCCCCGCCGGCGGGACAGACCAGGGCCTTCACCAGGTTCCGCGGTGTGTGGGCTGCCAGCCACCGCTCCTTCGCGGCCCGCGCCGGCTTCAGGTAGCGCGGGTAGTCGTCGCAGATCCTGCGGACCGCCGCGATGAACGACGGCAGGTCGGTACACGTCTCCCCGGTCCCCGGGGGCTGCTGACGCTCCAGCCAGGTGCCCTCCGCGACGACCGTCGGAATCCCCGCGGCGATTCCTTCCGTCAGCGTCCCAGAACTCCGCCGGCTGTAGGCCAGCGGGTCGTACGCGCACAGAACCAGGTCGGCGTTGGACACGAGTTTGTAGTACTCGGCCGGGGGGATGGGGCCGCTCAGCCCGACGAGTTGCACGTACTCCGGGGGCATCTCCTTGAGGCGAGCCAGCGCCTGCTGGCTCAGCGGGTTCCACTCCGGCTGCACCAGCGTGCCCTGAACGAGGAACCGTACCTTGCCCGGGAGGACATAGTCTTCCATCAGGGCTTCGATCAGATCAGGCAGCCAGTGAAAGCGTTTCTCCTCGCGAACGTCGCCGAAAAACGCGATCCGCAGCGGCGGCTTCGGCTCGCGCTGGCGGGCGGTCACGAAGCTCGTGCGGAAGGGGATCGGCAGAACGCCGAAGTCCTGCCCCGAGAACGCCGCGTATGCCTCGGACAACTCCGGGGTGTCGGTGTACAGGCGGATGCGCGGCGACGGGGGCTCGCGGCGCACCCAGTCGAAGCTGACCCGATGCAGAAGAATGTACGGGTGGACGAACTCCGGGTGCTCGGGGTCGGTGCCGATGTCCAGGGCGTGGCGGAACTCCAGGTGAAACGTCGGCGTCGCGGCTGGGGGGAGTGAGCGGACGAGCTGCTGGACGGCAATCAGCTCTCGACCGTGGGCGGTCGGCAGGAACACATGGTCGTCACACGTCGCCCCGGTCAGGCAGAGGAGGCGCTCGAGGTCGCGCTGGAAGACGCACAGGTGCGGGAATTCGGCCGGGGTTCCGACCTGGGCGAACAGTTCCGCAAGGGGGTGCGGGGCGGGCGGCGGCGAAACCGGCGGGACCGGGGCAGCCACTGGGGCGGCCTCGACAGGGACCGCAGCACCGGGGCGCGGTCGCACCGCCCGGTACAGCGCCCGGGCGCCGGCGTAAGCGACGGGCGGCAGTCCCGCCCGGAGGATCCTGCGGGTGAACCGGACCGGCGCCCCGCGCCCCCGCCAGAGGCGCCGAAGCCCCGGCACAAAGACGGGGGGGACGGCGCCGCGCAGCAGTCGCTTGACGACGGCCTTCCAGTGCGGACGCGACGGGGGCGGTTCCGGGGCCGGGGGCACAGGTTCCGGCGCGGCTGGTGAGGGCGGTTCCGGGAAAGGAATCGCCTCGAACCGGGCACGCAGATAGTCCCCGAGCGCGGCCGTGCCGTCGCACAGCGCATCGATCGGCACCCGGGCCAGCGCCGCTGCGTCCCCTCGGATGCCGCGCAGGTCGGGCGCCGGAGCAGCCGGCCCACTCATCCAGTGGTCGGTGCAGAACAGCGGGTAGAACTCGAGCCACGAGGGGATAATGCTGGCCGGGCAATCGACGTGGGCGGCCAGGATCGGGGTGTACCCGCACTGCAGGGCCGCCTCCGCCACCGACACCGACGTCTCGAAGTAGTGCCCCCGCAGATCCTTCAACCCGTTGTTGACGATGATGAACTTCGCGGCCATAGCTCTCCCCCGCGCCCCTGGCCCGGATCCCGTCCCCGGCGCCAGAGGCAAGACGGCAGGTTTGGCTGTCGCCCGGTTGCCCGCCATGCGGCTTTTCCTGGTCATTCGGCGACCCCCCGGGCCTGCCCGGCCCAAACTCGTGTACAGGCGAGACCCTCAGGCTGGAGGAACCCGCAAGCGTGCCCGTCAAACGTTCGAGTACTTGCTGTTTCGCAGGATCGTGTAGCCCTTGATCAGCTCCCGGATCCCGTCCGCCAGGGAGTACGCCGGTCGGAATCCGGTCCGCTCGATCTTCTCGTTGGAGACGATGTAATCTCGCTTGTCCGGATCCTCGCCGATCGGCGCCTCCAGCGAGACGAACCCCGGCAGCTGCTTGCGGATTTCCTGGCACAGTTCCAGCTTGGACAGGTTGGCGTCGCTCAGGCCGACGTTGTACGGCTCGTCCTTCATCGCCTCGAAGTTCTTCAGCGCGTGCAGGAAGGCGCGGGCCACGTCGCGAACGTGGATGTAGTTCCGCTTGGCGTGTCCCTCGAACACGACCACCGCCCGGTCGGTGACGGCCCGGTACACGAAGTCGTTGACCAGCAGGTCCAGCCGCATCCGCGGCGACAGGCCGAACACCGTCGCCAGCCGGAACGTGATCGCGTTGCCGGCCTCCAGGACGGCGGCCTCCGCCTGGACCTTGGTCTTGCCGTAAAGACTGATCGGCCGCAGGGGGCTCTTCTCGGTGCAGAAGGTGCCCTTGTCGCCGATGCCGTATCCGCTGTTGGTGTTTGGCAGGAGGACGCGCTGGTCTGACGACCGCAGTTGCAGCACGAGCTTGATGGCCTCGTAATTGGTCGAGACTGCGGCGCTCTGGTCCATCGCACACGCAGGAGCGCCAACGACAGCGGCCAGCGGGATGATGACGTCGGCGTCGCGCATCGCCCGGGTCATCACGGCCCTGTCCCGGCAGTCGCCGCGGATCACGGTCAGGTTCGGATCGATGCAGCAGTCCAGCAGGCTGGCCTGCCCGAACAGGAAGTTCTCGACCACGCCGACCGCATACCCCTCACGGAGGAGCATCGGAACCAGGACCGAGCCGATGTACCCGGCCCCGCCGGTAACCAGGATCTTCGTCGCCATGACGTTCGCGCCCTCTCGTTAGACTCCGCGCCAGCCGTCCGCCCGCCCCGGCCACACGTCCAGAGCCTCGGCCAGGTCGGCGGCGACCCCGAGCAAGTTCAGCCGGTCGCGGGCCAGTTCGTCCACCCGGGCAACGCGACCGTGCCCGGTCCTCACCAGGATGGTCCGGGTGCCGGCCCGTGCTCCGGCCTCCAGGTCACTCACCTTATCGCCCACGAGGAGCGATCGGCCCAGATCCAGCCCGAGGTCGGCCGCCGCCCGGAGCAGCAGGCCGGGGCGAGGCTTCCGACACTCACACACCGCCCGGTAGGGCGGCGCCCCGACCGTCGGGTGGTGGGGACAATGGTAATACCGATCGATCCAGGCGCCGGCCGGCCGGAGCAGCAGGTCCAGCCGGGCATGCACCTCGGCGACCCGTTCTTCCGGAAACAGCCCGCGCGCCACCCCGGCCTGGTTCGTGACGACGACCACCGGCAACTTCAGGCGGTTGACGCGCGCGATGGCGTCCGCCGCCCGTGGGATGAGCCGCACCTGCTCGACATCGCCGAGGTAGTTGACCTCCTCGATGATCACCCCGTCGCGGTCCAGAAATAGTGCGGGGGTCGCTCGCATCCACGCGCGGCCGCAGGAACGGCACGCCTCCCATTTCACGCGATCTGAGCGCTACCCGGCCCGGCGAGGCCGCGCTCGCTCCAGACTGTCGTACCGGGCGGCGAAGCGGACCCAGTCCTCCGGGGTGCCGATGTCGTAGAACGGCTCCTCGCTCGGCGCCGCCGCGAGCCGGCCCCCCGTCCGCAAGATCTCGGGAAACACCTCGCGCTCCAGCGAGGTCGGCATCCCTGGCGGTACGCCGTCCAGCAGCGCCCGCTCGACGACGTAGGCCCCGGCGTTCAGCCAGCCGGTGCCGGCCGCCGCCGCGTCCTTCTCCCGGAATCCGACCAGGTAGCGCCCGGTCGGGTCTAAGAGCACGGTGCCGAAGCGGGCACTATCCTCCAGTTGGGCCAGCGCCACCGTCGCCAGCGCCCCGGACCGGGCGTGCTCCTCGGCGTGGCGGCTTACCAGTCGGTTGAAGTCGGTGGCCAGGTAAGTGTCGCCGTTGAGGACCAGAGCCCGCGGCCGGAAGAACCGTTCCGCCAGCTTGAGCGCCCCGGCAGTACCGAGGAGGCGCTCGCCCTCGACCGAGTACTCGATGCGCACGCCGAGGCCCCGGCCGTCGCCGAGGGCGGACCGAATGTGGTCGGCGAGGTGGCCGACGCAGAGGACGAACAGGCGGGCACCGCAGTCGCGCAGCAACTCGATCTGGATCTGCAGAAACGGCCGGCCGGCCACCGGGGCCAGGCCCTTGGGCCGGTCGGGGAGGACCGGCCGGAGCCGGGTTCCAAGTCCCCCGGCCAGGATCACGACAGGCGTCTCGCCGAGCATGGGATGAGCCTCGTCCAGGAGTCAGGCCGCGCGCCGCTGGGCGGGGAGCCCCTGCGTCCCCATCCCGCAATGGACGACGTGCGTCCCCGGGGCGTTGACGCGGAACTCCACTTCCTGCAGGTGGGCGAGGCGCTGGCGAACAGCCGGCCTACGCTCGGGAGGTACGAAGAAGAGCAGGAACCCGCCGCCACCGGCGCCGAGCAACTTGCCGCCGAGGGCACCAGCCTCCAGGCCGGCGCGGTAGATCTGATCGACCGTTTCGTTGGAAACGCCGTCGTCCAACTCGCGCTTCAGCACCCACCCGCGGTGCAGCAACTCGCCGAAGGCGGTCATCGGGCTGCCGCCGACCAGGATGCTGTACCCCTCGTCCACCAGACCGCGCAGCGATCTGAGCCGATCTCGGTTGACGTCCACGCGCTTCACCTGCCGGGCCGCCATCGCCTCCGCGCGCCGCTTGATGCCGGTGAAGAAGACCAGCAGGTGTTCCTCGAACTCGGCCAGGCGCGAGGTGCTAAACGGCAGCCGGTGGACGGCGAAGTCGTGCATCCCGCGGAATTCGATGAGGTTGAACCCACCGACCGCGGCAAACGTCTGGTCCTGGCAGCCGACCGATTCCTTGAGAATCTGCCGCTCGACGTCGATGGCCTCGTAGGCGAGTTCGAGATTCGGCTTCAGGCGGCGCTGGAAGGCGTAGGCGGTGTTGAGCAGTCCGACGACGAACGAGGAGGACGAGCCAAGGCCAGTGAACGAGGGGAGGGCGGCGGCGTGGGTGATCTCGATGTCCTGGGTAACGCCAGCCCAGCGGAGGCACTCCCGGAACGGGGCGTGCTCGATCTCGTCGAGGGAGCGGACGCACTCGACCTGCCGGTAGGCGATGCGGATCGAGTAGTCGAACAGCCCGCTGTAGAAGTGGGAGATCCCAAAGTAAGCGGACTTGTCCACAGCGGTGCCGAGGACGGCGCCGCCGTGTTTCAAGAAGTACTCCGGGTAATCCGTGCCGCCGCCGAGGAAGCTAATCCGCAAAGGCGTTTGCGTGATAATCATGTCTGCACCGAAGAGGGGAGGTCGCCGCCGCCTGATGGTGGTCGAAAGGCCCCGCTCCCAAAAGAGGGTCGGTTTATAGCAGGCAGTCCCGGCGCTGTCAAGCGGACCGGGGCAACTGGCCTGCGGGCCGCGCAGGGCGGTCGCCTCCTGCCGCGGCACGACCGGGGCTACCGAGAGGCGGACGACGGGGAGACCGGCTGGGCTGGCCGGCGCCGAAACGGGTTCCTGGCCACCAGGCCGGCCTCGTTCTCGACCATGACGGCGAAGCCGAGGTCGCGGACCAGCCGGCGGTGCTCCTCAAAGCAGCTGTCCACAATGCGCGGATCCCCGAACCCCAGGGCGTCTCGGGCGACAACGACGTAATCGGACCCCTTCAGCCCGCTCACCAGGTCGGGGTTCGCCCGCTGGTGGCGCCGCAGCCAGAACGTGTCTGCCCACAGAAATTGCCAGTTGTAAAAGGCGTCCGGCCCGGCGGCGAACGCCACCCGGCCGAACAGCGGCTCGAACACCGTCCGGTCATTCTGGACCAGGCTCACCTTCTGATTGATCCGGGTGTGCTCCCGGACCCAGCGGACCAGCTCGAACCCCGGCGGCGTCAGCTCCCGCCGCCACTTGAACACCTGCGGCATCAGCGAGGCGTCCTGCTGCAGGCCGACGGCGAACGACTGGACCGCGTACGAGACGGCGAGGAGGAGTACGGCGCCGATCACCAGCCGCGGCACGGCCCCCCGCCGCTGGCCCCGGACCCAGAGCCGGTAGAGCGCGTACGCGGACAGGAAGGCGACAAGGACCATGAGGATGTTCGTCCCCTTGAGGGCGACCTCCGAGTTGAACGTCGAGGTCAGGATCGCCGCCAGGAGCGTGGCCAGGTAAACGAGCCAGAGCCAGCCCCGCCGTCCTGTCACGAAGCACACGGGCAGGCCGATCAGCAGGCCGAGGCCGCAGGACAAGAACAGCGTCCCGACCACCGGCGGGGCGAACAAGGCGTGCGTCAGGCGCCCGGTTGGGGCCCCGGCGTGTCCGAGGGCGGCGAAGGTCGTCCAGTAGTGCGGCAGAACGGCAGCGAACACGGCGGCCGCGAAGGCGGCGAACGCAGCCGGCCGCAATTGCGGCGCCGCAGGGTCGTCTTGCCGGCCCCGCCAGCGGGACCACCAGAGCCACGCGAAGCCGACGGCCAGGGCAGGGGCGAGGAACATCCCGACGTACACGCTGGTGGACAGGAGGTAGACGACGGGGAAGAAGAGCGCGCGCAGCAGCGCGTGGCCGCCCGACGCGACCCCCTCCAGCACGAGCAGGGCGAGGATCGCCGGAAGGGCGTGCCGCGGCATCCAGAGCAGGAACTGGATGATCGTATCGTGGTGGTGCCCCTGCTCGACGAACGGGCTGAGGGCCGTGTCCTGGAAGTACGGCGTCCAGCGCCAGCAGGCCAGGCCCAGCGTCGTCCCGCTCAGGACGAGGAACCCGGCAAGGAGGCGCCACGGGGCGGTCGGGAAATGGCGGGTCACCAGCTGCCACAGGACGAGGAGGAACGCGACCGACCCGAACACGTACCCGCCGACGACGGCCGGGATGACGAGCGACGGACACAGCCCGGCGACGGCGGCCGGGACGACGTAAAACCCGGTGTAGTACAGCAGCGGCACCGAGTCGGCGGCGTGGTGGCGCGCCGGGAGGCCGTAGGCGGCCAGGCTCGTCGTCACCCCGACCGCCGGCTCGATGTCGAAGATCTGCGGCCCGATGTCCAGGTTCCCGTTCCCGTTACTGACCGGCAGGGCGAAGAGGCCGGAGATGTACGGCGCGTTGAGGAGGAGGGCGACCGCCAGGACGGCCAGCAGCCCGGGATCCCCGATGGGTAGGGGAAGGACAACCGGAGACACCTCGACCGCGTTACGCCCCGCCGCGGGGCTGTGCCGCCGCCTGAGCAGCACGCCGAGCGCGACGGCGTCCACCAGGACAAGGCTGACCCACAGCCGGCACCCGGCCGCGGCGCTGACAGCGGCAACCATCACCGGTGCCGCGAGGAACCCAAGCAGCAGGTCGGCCGCCGCCCGCCCCCCTCCGGACCCGAACAGGATCTTCCGAACCGCTCGCCCGACCAGGACGAACGATCCGGCGTACAGCCCGAGCAAGAGGGCGAATTGGACCCCGACGGCGAGCGGATACCCCATGTCCGCGAATCCTCATGATGAGGCCTGCTTCCCCCAGGCGGCCGGGTGCGAGGGCCAGTAGGTTCCCGCCCCGAGGGGAGTCGGGGGAACAGGGGAGGAGACGCGGTGCCCCCGCTGCGAGTAGCCTCAGATCCATCCACCGTGAACCCACCGATAGGCGAGCATCACCCCGACGGCAAAGGACACCGACCAGAAGAACATCAGCGCGAGCGAGAGGATCGGACCCCACACGGCGCGCCAACGAAGCCGGGGGGCGACCGAAGCCAGCAAGTACCCAAGCGAAATCATCAGCAACACATGCGGACAGAGACTGTAGCGGATCAGGCTCATCATCGGCCACCCTGCGTTGACCGAGCCACACACGGACATGTAGAACATCATCCAGGCCGCGAAGTACAGCCCCAATCGCTGACGCCAGCCTTCCGCCCCGACCCAGGCAGCGAACCCTTCAAGGAGCAGGATGACGCCGAAAATGCCGAGGTAGAGGGGGCAGCAGAAGCGGCAAAGCTGAAGGGCGTTGACGGTCACGTCCCAGTCCGTGGTCAGGGAAAAGACGTAGTTCTTTCCGCGGAAGAACGCGCCCAGATCGGCGTGGTTTCCCCACCCGATTCGCTGCGTCTGGAAGTAGAGATCCCACACACCCCAGCGGTACTGACAGTACGCGAAGAAGGAGGCGGCACCGAGGATCGCCACCATCCCAACCCCGGCCGTCACGACGAGCCTTCGAGTCATCCAGCGCGCCCCTTTCCCCGTGCCCGCTGAGAGGAGGGTGCAAACAACCGGGTACGCCGCGATGGGAATCCCAACGATGCGCGTGGCGGTCATGGCGAACCCGTACGCGCTGCTCAGGAGGACGGAACTGCGGCCCGGGGCGCTGGCCCAGTAGAGGAATCCCAACGTGGCGAACAGGAAAAGCGATTCGGACATGCCGGCGATCAGGATGAACGCTGCCGGGTGGACCAGGATACTGATGACGGTAAACACACACCACACGGTTGGGAGTTGCCAGCGCCGCAAGAAAAGGAGCACGTGCGTCCAGAAACCCCAGGCGGCCAGCTGGGCGGCGATGAGCATGCCATGATCTACCGACACGCCAAACAACTTGATGACGCCGTGGCACCACAAGGGGTAGCCGGGAAAAAAGGCAACGTTGGACACGGTGGATTGCTGCGGGACCGGCGGGATCGGCGTCCGGTAGCCCCCCGAGATGATGCTATAATACCAGCCGCTGTCCCCTCTTAACAGTTCATGGTAGGCAGCCTTCAGGTTCGGATTGCCGGCCAGGAGGGTAACGAACGTAATCTGACCGAGCGTGATGGCCAGCCCGATCCATACCGCCTCCCAGACGCCCGCAAACGCCGCCGACCGTGCGGCGGGCTGGTCGGGACAGATCACGGGCTGAGGGGTTTCGGCTGCCGATAGTGGATGCGTTACAGAACTCATGGTCACTCCTTGGCAAGGGGCGGGAGAGTTCCCTGGCCCCCCGGTGTGTCGCCGCCGCTGTGCTGCTGCAGGCTCTCTCATTCCTGGTCCGTCGCTGCTGTCCGGTGCGGCCAGCATTCTGCCGGCCACACCGGACAGTAGCAACTGGAGCGTGCATCAGGCGGCGGCATGGGGCCTCCGCCGCACCACCTTGAAGAAGTCGTTGAAGGCTTCCTCCATGTGGCCGAGCATCGGCGCGGTCAGGCCGGGATAGACGCCCACGAAGAAGGCGTGCGTCATGATCGCGTCAGTGTTGGTCAAGTCGCCGACGACGCGGTGGGCCACACCTTTGAACGCCGGCTGGCGCAGCAGGTTGCCGCCGAAGAGCTGCCGTGTCTGTACGCCGCGGCTTTCCAGGTAGCGCACGATCTCCAGCCGCGTGAACGGCGCGTCCGGTTTGACCGTCAGCAGGAGGCCGAACCAGGACGGCTCGCTGTGGGGCGTCGCGACGGGCAGCCGCAGGTACTCCTCGTAGGGCCGGAGGGCATCGACCAGCCGGGCATGGTTGGCGCGCCGTGCCGCGGTAAACGCATCGACCTTGCGCAACTGCTGCCGGCCGATGGCCGCCTGGACGTCGAGCGGTTTGAGGTTGTACCCGAGGTGGCTGTAGATGTACTTGTGGTCGTACCCGGCCGGCATGTCGCCGAGCTTCCAGCCGAAGCGCTTACCGCAGGTGTCGTCCTTGCCCGACGCGCACCAGCAATCGCGGCCCCAGTCGCGGAAGGACTCGGCGATCAGTTTCAATCGTCCGCTTCCGGTCAGGACCGCGCCGCCCTCCCCCATCGTTAGGTGGTGCGGAGGGTAGAAGCTCTGCGTTGCCAGGTCGCCAAAGTTACCTGTCCGCTTACCGCGATAGGTCGAACCAAGAGCGTCGCAGTTGTCCTCGACCAGGAACAACTCGTGGCGGCGCACGAAGTCTCCGACGGCGTCGAGGTCGAACGGGTTGCCGAGGGTATGAGCGATCATCACCGCCCGGGTGCGCGGGCTGACGGCGTCGTCCAGGTAGTCGGCGAGGATGTTGGCGGTGTCCGCGTGGACGTCAACGAACACCGGCACGCACCCGTTCTGGACGATGGGGGCGACCGTGGTCGGGAAGCCGGCCGCGACCGTGACCACCTCGTCCCCGGGGGCCAGCGGGCGATCGAGCTTTTTGCTGGTCAGGGCGCTGAAGGCGACCAGGTTGGCGCTCGAGCCGGAGTTGACGAGCAGGGCATGCCGGGTGCCAACGTAGGCGGCCAGCTCGCGCTCGAACGCCTCGCCCTGGGGGCCGAGCGTCAGCCAGAAGTCAAGGACGGAATCGACTGCCGCGACCATCTCGTTCTCGTTGAAGACCCGCCCGGCGTACGGCACCTTGCCCTGGCCCGGCTGAAAGACGCCCGGGCGGTGGCGGGCCTGGTAATACTCCCGCACCAGGTCAAGGATGCGGGCGTGTAACTCTTGCCACATGGCGGCTCCTGGAGCAAGGGGTGATCGTGTCGGCCGGGCCGGTAGATGCCTGGGACAGGGTGCGGGCCGGGGTGCGGATCGAGAAGGTGATCGGCCAAAGCGGGGCGGAGTGTAGTCCAATCAACCTGGGCGGGCAAGAGCACTTGCCACGGCCTCAGCGGCGCGCCACCCGGAGAGGATGCTGTCGTCGGTCCAGTAGTACGCCCACTCGCCGTACCGCCCGCAGCACTGCACCTCTTGCTGGCGGAGCCAGCCCTGCACGACCGCCAGGGCCGCGGCCCGGTCCCGATCGAATACCACGTTCCCATACGGGATCACTTGCTGCCGCGCGACCAGGATGCGGTCGTCCCGTCGCAGGATCCCCAGGCGGGTCAGGTCGCCGATCGTCCGGTCGAGCAGGTTCCCGGTCGGCACAGGTCGGTACGGGGAGTAATAGATTTCGGCCTGCACGCTGCCGCACCCGGGCGGGGCGCAGTGCGGGGAGAGCCGGTGGGGAAAGTGGATGCGCGAGGCGGGGACGTCCTCGTCGTAGATGTACGCCCAGTGCGCATCCGGGAAGCCGTGGTCTCGCTCGACGCCCACGTTGATCAGCACGATCGACGTGCAGACGAGCCGGTCCGCCGCCTCCGCCACCTCGGCCGGCACGTCCTTGATGCGGCGGATCAACTCCGGGAGGGGGAGGGAGGAGACCAGATGCTCGTGGAAGGCCTCGCTCCCGTCCGCAAATTCGAGTCGGCCCCTCGCCAGGTCGATCCGCGCTACCGCGCGGCCCGGGTGGACGCGCGCGCCGTCCGGGAGGACGGCGCGGACGTATGACCCGAATCCGCCGCACTCGGGGTAGCGAAACTGCGTGATGTAGTGGGACGTGGGCTTCTGGTGGGAGAGGGCGCCGCGGAGAACCTCGTCCAGCCGCGGCGAGTAGACGCGCGTCCCGACCCAGTCGGTGGACAGGTTGTCCGCCTCCGTGGTCCAGTACTTCCGCGTGTAGCGGAAGGTGAACTCCTCGCTAAACGTGTTCCCGAGGCTGCGCCGACACCAGTCCCCGTAATCGCTGGGCGCAGGCCCGTCGCGGCGCTGCCCCTCGATCAGATCGACGAGGCACCGCTCGACCAGAGCGACGGGAAGGCCGTACAGGTGGCACTGGGCCGGGTGGGGCATCTGGTGGCCGTGCCAGAAGTTGAGCACCCGGGCCTCGTGCTCGAGGTAGCGACCGCCCACGGCCGCCGCGAATAGGGCCTGAATCTCCGGCCGCCGGGTGAAGGAGACATGCGGCCCCTCGTCGAACAGAAAGCGCCCCACCCGGTGCGTGCTGGCGTGGCCGCCGACATGGGGATCCTTCTCGTAGACGTCAACCCGGTGGCCGGCCGCCGCCAGCACCCGCGCGGCCGCCAGCCCGGCGAACCCTCCCCCGAGGACCGCCACCGAGCGCCCGAGGCGGGGAGTGACGACGGCCACTGTCGGCGTCCGTTGCATCCAGGAGCCTCCCTGGCGGTGGCGGCCATCTACCCGGCCAGGGGCCAGGCAGGCCGGGCCGCCTCCGCGTCGAGGAATGTGAACAGTTCGTGCCGCGCCTGGTCTTCCGTGAGCGGCTGCAGGGGAACACCCCGGGAACGCATCAGTTCCCCTTTCCGGTAGGGGACGGCTCCGAAGCACGGCCGGAACCCCGGGTGCCGCGCCTGGAGGTAGCCGAGAACGTCGCGCACCCTCGTCTCCACTCCGGTGCAGGAGTTGTAAACCACCCCGGGCACGAACGGCTCTGCGGCTGCGACCCGGAGGACATCGTAAGCTACCCGCTCGACGCTCACGAAGTCGCGCGTCTGCTCCCCGGGCGTCGTGGGAAACTCCCGCCGCTCGCGGGCGGCGTTGACGGCGTGGCTTAGGAAGGAACCGGCCCCCTGGCCCGGCCCGTAGACGAGGAACGGCCGCACGACACAGGCCGGGAACCCCTCCGACAGGGCCTTGGCCACGACCATCTTGGTGGCGGCCAGCTTGGACACCCCGTAAGCGGAGTTCGGGCGCTCGCATGTGTCGGCCCCGTGCGGGCAGGAGGCGTTGCCGTACTCGGCGTTGCTGCCGAGGTGGACGAAGCGCCCGACCGAGCCGTCCTGCAGGGCCTGCACCAGATACAGGGCGGTGAAGAAGTTGACGTCGAACAGGGTGCGGTAGATGGTGCGGCTGGTGGACTGATCAATCACCCCGGAGGCGTTGATCACCAGATCGTAACGCTCGCCCCCGAGGGCCGCGTGCGCGGCGTCGCGGTCCGCCAGGTCAACGCCCAGCGACCGGCAGTTCCCCGGCGCTCCGCCCGGGCGGCGGGAGACGATCGTCACGTGCCGGGCGCCGGCCGCGCACAGGGCGCGGACGATCGTCCGGCCGAGAAAGCCCTGCCCGCCCGCGACCAGCACGCGCAGCTCACCCCAGGGACACTCCAGCGCGGCGAGGGACTCGCGCCACAGACTCCCGCCGGACCCAACCAACGCGTCACTCACGCCCTACCTCCGGGGCCAGGAACAGGGCGCGGCAGGGCCGCGCCGGACCGCGCACTTAAAGCAGATCACGTTTTCGTGTGCGGGTAACGACGGTGACCAAACCACTGAATGGCATTAATCAGCATCGATCAGAGTTCCAACAGGCCCGCACACGAAAACGTGATCTGCTCTAGGCCGCCCTCGTACGCCCGCTCTCCCCGACCGCCAGCAGGACCGAGACCGGGGAAGGCACAGGCGCCCGCATCAGCCGCGGCCAGTTTTTGACGTCGTAGAGTTCGCTCCGGAGGATCCCCAGCCGGGCCAGCGGGTAATGCATCAGGTGGGCCAGCACTTTCCGACCAAACTGGTAGATGTTAAAGGAACTCTTGATGGCGTCGTCGTACTTCTTCGCCACCGGCAGTTGCGAGATGGAATATCCGGCGAGGGCGAGCAACAGGATGATCTGCACATCGAAGTAGTAGTTCGAGTCGCAGGCCGCGAACGGCACCCGGCGGAGCGCTGAACAGCGGAACACCCGGAAACCGCTGTACCACTCGGCCAGGCGCAGGCCGGACGCGATGTTCTGCAGCATCGAGAGAACCCAGACGCCGCACCCGCGGAAGAACGGCGTCTGGTCCTTCTCCGCGTTGAGGAACCGCGTCCCGTACGCCATCCCCGAGCCATCCCGCCCCAGGGCATCGATGAGTACCGGGACGTGCGCGGCGGGGTACTGGCCGTCGCCGTGTAACATGGCGACGACGTCGTAGCCGCGATGGAGGGCGTGGGCGTAGGCCACCTTCTGCGTGCCACCGTAGCCCAGGTTGGACACGTTGCGATAAATGTTGACCGGGAACGGCCAGCCACCGCGCAGATCCTCGGCCAGGCTCCTGGCCGTTCCGTCCGAGCTGTCGTTGTCGAGGACAAACACCTCGGCGCAACTTCGGCCGAACGCGACCGGGATCTGCTCCAGAACGCCCCGGACGTGCTCCTTCACGTTCCAGGTCGGGATAAATACCGCCACCCGCATTTCAGCCCCCCTCTCCCCTCGCCCCGTGAACAGCATGACCTGATCCGCCAACAGGTGGTCCGGTGTGCCAGGAGGGCGGCGCAGGGCTGGCCCGCCGGGGCGCCTCACCGGCGGGCCAGCCCTGCGCCGCCCTCCACCCCTCGCACAACAGCCCCCTGGTTTGGCCCCGACGCTGTTCCCGGCGTCCCCGCGCCGGTGTCAGCGGTGCTTCAAAGCCCAGTCGTAGGGAATGTGGTTGTTCAGCGGATCGACACGCGCGATCTCGTCGGGGCGGTGCGGGATGGTCGCGCAGTTGGCGACCAGCGCCATCCGATCCCCGACCCCCTTGAACCCATTCCACAC
>JAANMX010001944.1_pt1 | contig 21979 bp, 21 predicted proteins | sample 7279681 | NCBI WGS metagenome assembly JAANMX01 (sample SAMN14094542, study PRJNA606508) | bioreactor metagenome | isolation source: A lab-scale SPAN reactor treating ammonium-rich wastewater day 351 | place: Ireland: Galway | collected 2018-01-01
AGCTCCGCACGACGCCACCCCCGCCGCTGCCCCGCAGTTTGCGGTGCTGGGCAGCGGCTCCCTTTTGCCTTGGGAGCCGGGAATCCCATAAGACAAGCTGCGCAAGCTCAAGCAGCAGATCGCCCAGAACAACCGGGGCCAAAGCCAAGCGCAGACCGAGGACATCACGCGGCTGATCGCGGTCTACGACCAGATGAAGCCGGAACAGGCGGCCATGGTCCTGTCGAACCTGCCGCCGGATTTCGCCGCGCAGATCCTTGCCCGCGTCCAGCCGGAAACCGGCGCACGCATCATGGCCTCGGTCGAGCCGGGCCATGCCGCGGTCCTGACCTCATACATGGGCGCCCTTCGGGCCGCCGGGAAGTAGGTGAACAGATGTTCGGCATGATCGGCATTGTCGTGACCTTCGCGATGGTCTTCGGCGGCTACCTCCTGGCCGGCGGAAAGCTGGGGGTCATCCTGCATTCGCTGCCCTTCGAGATGATGATGATCGGCGGGGCGGCGATCGGCTCGTTCCTGCTGTCCAACGAGACGGTGGTGATCAAGCAGGCGCTGGGCGGCATCGGCCGCTCGCTCAAGGGGCCGCGCTGGCACGAATCCGACGTGCAGGACGTGCTGTGCCTGCTGTTCCAGCTGCTGCGGATCGCCCGCGCCAGCCCGGTCGAGCTGGAAGAGCATATCGAGAACCCCGGCTCCTCGCCGATCTTCCAGGCCTATCCGCGGATCCTGGCCGACGAGCATGTGGTGACGCTGATCGCCGACACCCTGCGCTCGGCCAGCCTGAACTACGACGACCCCTATCAGGTCGAGGAGATGCTTTCGCAGCGCATCGGGCTGATGAACGAGGAAGCCATGCATGCGCCGCATGCGCTGCAGAACATGGCCGACGCCCTGCCGGCGCTGGGAATCGTCGCCGCCGTGCTGGGCGTGATCAAGACCATGAGCTCGATCGACCAGCCGCCCGAGGTGCTGGGCAAGATGATCGGCGGCGCCCTGGTCGGCACCTTCCTGGGCGTGTTCCTGGCCTATGGGCTCGTCGCGCCCTTCGCCCAGCGGCTTGGGGCAGTGACCAGGCAGGACCAGGCCTTCTACGACGTGATCAAGTCGGTGCTGATCGCCGGGCTGCACCAGCATGCGACCAACCTTTGCGTCGAGGTGGGCCGGCAATCCGCGCCCGAACATGTCCGCCCCTCGTTCGGCGATGTCGAGAACGCGCTGCGCGAGCTGAAGAGGGCATCGTGATCGCGGTGCTGATCCTGTCCGCGGCGCTTGCCGCCGGACCCGGCCCGGACGGGGCGTCGACCCGCGACGGCCTGATCCGCGAGGCGACCGACCGGCTGCTTTACGGCGAGCCGCTGCCGGCCGACATGGGCGACAGGCTGATGCGGCTTTCGCCCGCGGACCGGATCGAAGTCCTGATCTTTCTCAGGCGCTCGGGCATGCTGGCCGGCCCGGCCTGGAGCATCGAGCGCCTGCTTGAACCCGCCAGACCCCCCAGCCCCCAGGGAGCCCAGGAATGAGCCTTGCCGAGACATCCGCAACCGGCTGGGCGGCGCGGCCGCTGATCATCACCGGGGTTCTGCTGCTGATCGTGCTGTCCATGGTCATCCCCATGCCGGCGCGGCTGCTGGACCTGGGGATCGCACTGTCCATCGCCAGCGCGACGCTGATCCTGGTGATGGCCTCGCTGGTGGAAAAGCCCACCGATTTCCAGGCCTTCCCGGTCCTGCTGCTGGTCTCGCTGCTGATCCGGCTGTCGCTGAACATCTCGTCGACGCGGCTGATCCTGACCGACGGCCAGAACGGCACCGCCGCGGCGGGCCATGTCATCCAGGCCTTTGCGGAATTCGTCGCCGGCGGCTCGCTCCTGGTCGGGCTGACGGTGTTTGCCGTGATCACGGTGGTGAACTTCATGGTCATCACCAAGGGGTCGGGGCGCATGGCCGAGGTCTCGGCCCGCTTCGCGCTGGATTCGCTGCCCGGCAAGCAGCTGGCCATCGACGGCGACCTGAACTCGGGCGCCATCGACCATGACGAGGCCAAGCGCCGCCGCGCCCGCGAACAGCGCGAGATCAGCTTCTTCGGCTCGCTCGACGGCGCGTCGAAATTCGTCAAGGGCGACGCCATCGCCGGCCTGGTCATCACGCTGATCAACCTGTTCGTCGGCCTGGCCGCGGGCGTGCTTTTGCACGGCATGCCCCTGGGCGAGGCGATGAGCACCTATTCCAAGCTGACCATCGGCGACGGGCTGGTCAGCCAGGTCCCGGCGCTGATCACCTCGATGGCGGCGGCGCTGCTGCTGTCGCGCGGCGGCGCGACCGAGACGACGGCGGACCTTCTGTCGCAGCAATTCCTCAGCAACTGGCAGGTGCCCTTCATCAGCGCGGTCGGGATGCTGGTCATCGGCATGGTGCCCGGCATGCCGACGCTGGTGTTCTTCGGCCTGGCGGCGGTGCTGGGCACGACGGCCTGGTTCATCCGCACCCGCCAGGACAAGGCGGCCCCCAGGGCCGCGCCGGACGAGCCCCGGAACGCCGCACCTGCGCCGACCCGCATCGGCGACGTGCTGGACACCGACGAGATCTGCGTCGAGATCGGTGCGGGGCTGATCGTCAGCGCGCTGGACCCGGCGCGCGGGCTGGGCCAGCGCATCACCAACCTGCGGCTACATATCGCCCGCGCCTACGGGCTGATCCTGCCCGATGTCCGCATCACCGACGGCACCGGCTTCCAGGACGGCGAATATGTCATCCGGCTGCACGGCGTGGTGCGCGGCAAGGGCGTCCTGCGGCCGCAGGGCGTGCTGGCCTTGGGGGCGGAATCCACGCTCGAGGGGCTTGCGGGCGAAAGCGTGCGCGAGCCGGTCTACGACAGCGCCGCGCGCTGGATCGCCCCGGAATGGCAGGACGAGGCGGCGATCGCCGGCGCCACCGTCGTCACCCCGATGGAGGTTCTGTCCACGCATCTGATGGAGGTGGTCAAGACCAACCTGCCCGCGCTTCTGACCCTGTCCTCGATGCAGCGCATGATCCGCGAGCTGTGCGGCGTTTCGGACGAGCATCGCGCCCAGGCCAACCAGCGCTTCTTCGACAGCATGGTGCCCGACAAGGTGTCGCCCGAGATGCTGCTGGCCGTGCTGCGCGGCCTGCTGGAGGAACGCATCTCGATCCGCAACCTGGTTCTCATCACCGACGCGGTTCACGAATCGCGCAATGCCGCCTCGCCCGAGGCCGTCTATGAACAGGTGCGCAAGCGCCTGCGCGGCCAGATCACCGAACAGTTCCTGGATCAGGACGGCTATCTGGGGTTGCTGCAGCTGCATCCGCAATGGGAGGCCGAGATCGCCCGCGGCGAGGCCGAAGGCGCCAGGGCCGGGGCCAGTGCCGTCCCGCAGATCCAGAAACGCCTGGCCGAGGCCGTCCAGGCCACCCTGGCCGGCCTGTCCCCCGGACTGGAGGTGGTGCTTGCGGTGCCCGATCACCGCAGGCGCCTGGTGCGGATGATGCTGTCCTCGGCCGGGATCGCGACGCCGGTGCTGGGGCTGGACGAGATCGACCCCGCCGCGCAGATCCGGCTGCGCGGCACGGTGGCGCCATGACGCAATTCCTGGCCGATCCGCGCCTGGCGGCCATGCTGGCCACGCTGATGCTGACCTATTGCCGGGTGCAGGCCTGTTTCGCGATGCTGCCGGTCTTTTCCGAACGCGCCCTGCCGGTGCGGGTGCGCGCCGCGCTGGCCATGGCGGTCACGCCCCTTCTGGCGGAAGGCGCGCAGCCCCTTGGGGACATCGGCAGCCTGCTGCACCTGGCCGCCCTGGCCGGGGCCGAGATCCTGACCGGGCTGGTTCTGGGCGGGCTGGTGCGGCTCTTCGCGATGGCGCTGGACATCGCGGCGACGGCCATGGCCGCGACCGCATCGCTGTCGCAGCTGATCGGCGCCGCCAACGAATATTCCCCGCATCCGATCGGCAACCTGATGCACCTGGCGGGCCTCGCCCTGCTGATGGCCCTGGGCTTTCCGATCCTCGCCTTCGACCTGTTGCGCGAAAGCCTGGTGCTGCGGCCCTTGGGCGACTGGCCGCAGGTCTCCGAGGTGCTGTCCAGCGCCGTCGCGCTTGTCGGGCAGGGCTTCGTCCTGGCCATGCTGCTGGCGGCGCCCTTCATCCTGGGCGGGTTCCTGTTCCAGGTGCTGTCGGGCATGATCAGCAAGGTCATGCCCACGCTGCCGGTCGTCTTCATCGTCGCCCCCGGCGCGATCCTGCTGGCCTTGCTGGCGCTGGTCGTGCTGGCACCCTCGATCCTGTCGGTCTGGGCCGATGCGGTCCTCGGCAAGATGGGAACGCTGCTGCGATGAGCCAGGAAAGCAGCGACGACAAGCAATTCGACGCCTCGGAAAGCAAGCTGCGCAAGGCGCGGCAGGAAGGCGACGTCCCCCGCTCGGCCGAACTGCAATCGGCGCTGATGTATCTGGGCTTCTGGTTCGCGGCGCTGTTTGCCAGCGCCTGGGCCGCGCCGGCATGGATCGGCATGGCCGCGCGCGCGCTTGGCGGCGAGCCCTGGCCCGACGGCGAGGGCCGCACCGTCACCGACCTGGCCCGCGCCCTGGCGGGACAGGCCGGGCTGGCGACCCTGGCCGGCGTGGCGATCATCGCCCTGCCGATCCTGCTGGGCATGGTGGCGCAGCGCTCGGTCGTGCTGACGCCCAAGAAGCTGCTGCCCGATTTCAAGCGCATCAACCCGGTCAAGAACGCCGCGCAGAAATTCGGCAAGAGCGGGCTGGTCGCCTTTGCCATCTCGCTGGGAAAGGCGCTGCTGGTCGGGGTGGGCGGCTGGTTCCTTTACGCCTCGCTCCTGTCCTGGCTGATGGCCTCGGGCGCCATGCAGGATCTGCAATGGGTCGAGGGGCTGGGCCTGATCCTGCGCCGGGCGGTGCTGCTGGCGCTGGGGATCGGCGCGGTCTTCGCCGTCATCGACCTGATCTGGAAGCGCCTGGAATACCTCAAGCGGCACCGCATGTCCCGCCAGGAGATGCAGGACGAGCACAAGGAGAACGAGGGCGACCCCCACCTGAAGGCCGCGCGGCGGCAGAAGGGCGTGGACATCGTGCTCAGCACCATGCTGGCCGATGTCGAAAAGGCCGATGTGATCATCGTCAACCCGACGCATTTCGCCGTGGCGCTGGAATGGAAGCGCGGCAGCGGCCGGGCGCCGGTCTGCCTGGCGAAAGGCGTGGACGAGGTCGCCCGCCGCATCCGCGAGCGCGCGCAGGAACACCAGGTGCCGATCTGGTCGGATCCGCCCTGCGCCCGCGCGCTGCATGCCACGGTCGAGATCGGGCACGAGATCAGGCCCGAGCATTTCGCCCCGGTCGCCGCCGCGATCCGCTTTGCCGAGGCCATGCGCAAGAAGGCGCGCGAGGGCTGGGGCGGCGCCCCCCGCCGCAGGGAGGAAGCATGAGACAGGACCGCGACGCGCTGGCCGGGCTGGAGCGGATCGCCCGGCTCAAGGCGGATATGGAGATGCGCCGCCTGGCCGCCTTTCGCGCCCATGTCGAGGCGACGCGCCATCGGATCGGCCAGCTGGAGACCGAGCTTCAGGCGATCTATCGCGCCGACCAGCCTTTTTCCGTGGCCGAGGCGCGGCTGACCAACGCGCTGGCCGGGGAACGCAGCCGGGCGCTGCTGGCCGCCGAGGAAGAACTGGCCCGGATCCTGCCCGGCTATGAGCGGGCCCGGCAGGCGGCCGCGCGCGAATTCGGCCGCGGCGAGGCCGTGCAGGCGCTGCGAAAGGATCTGGTTGCGCAGGCGCGGCGCGACAGGGCGCGGCGGGGCGGCGGATGACGGCGCGGGCCTGCGACAAAACGCCGCTAGCCCGGCAAGCCGGAGGGCAGATGCCTGCCCGGACCGGCAGGCCGGCACCGCCGCAGGCAAGCGCGCGCCGGTCGGCCCATTCCCGGCCGGTCAGGCGTCCTGCCCTGCCCGACGGCCGGCCTGGCCGGGGCGGCGACCGTGGCCGATCCAGGAGCCCCGCGCAGGCGAATCATGCCAAGCGGGCGTGGCGCCTGCGAATTTTTTTCGCGCCCGCGGCCTTCCCATCCGGCCGGCGCGGGGCGGTGCGGGTCGGGAAAATGCGCCGCTTCTTCAGGTTTTTGCCATCCGCGTCACAAGGCCGCCCCGGCAAAGACGATTCGCTATTGATCCAACGGAGATGCTGGGCCAATCAGGAAACAACTTTTAGACATATTGTACTTCACCGCGCAGAACCTTTGCAACGAATCCGGTTTGCCCTTATGGAACGGGAAGGCTCGATTTGCGTCGGCGTTACGGTGTCTGAGTTCCGTTCTGCGGGACACGCAGGGCAGGTTAAGGAGTAATGAGGGGGTTCTAGCGGATGCCTAAGGCTCTTCCGGTAACGCGTGGTCGCAAATTCTTGCAGGTGCTGGAGGGCGCCCGGACCATTTTTCTGCGCGATGGCTTCGAGGGGGCGAGTGTCGATGACATCGCCCGCGAGGCAGCAGTGTCCAAGGCGACGCTCTACAGCTATTTTCCCGACAAGCGCGTCATGTTCATGGAGGTTTTCCGCAACGAGCTTGCCCGCGAGGCGGCCGATGCCAGCGCCCTGATCGAGGTCGAGCTGCCGGTCGAGCAGGTGCTGCCCTTCATCGTCCAGATCATCTCGGCGCATATGATCTCGGAATTCGGGCTGCGGATCTTCCGGGTCAGCGTGGGCGAGGCCGAGCGCTTCCCCTCGCTCGCGCAGGAATATTACGAGTCGGGGCCGGCGCTGCTGCGCCAGCAGCTGATCGGCTATCTGGAGCGCTGCATCGAACGCGGCGAATTGCGCATTCCCGACCTGGAACTGGCCGCCGACCAGCTTATCGAGCTGGCCGGGGTCACGATCCACGACCGCGCCCTGTTCCTGGGACCGCAATCGGTGGACAAGGAGCTTCTGCGCAAGGTGAACCGCAGCGCGGTGGCCATGTTCCTGTCCTGCTAAGGCAACGGCCGGAACGCGCTGGCCGAGGCGGCCGAATAGGCCGCCGCACCCGCGGTTTCGCGGCAACGCCGTGCCGCAATCGTCAAGGCGCCGCTTCTCATTCCGACGCCGCGCCCTTATGCTGCCGCGCCAGAAATTCCCTTACTGGATGATTGCCCGATGACCCGAGCCCTGATCGCGCTTCTTGCCCTTGCCCCCCTGGCCGCCTGCGCTCCGGCCTATGCGCCGGCCCCCGAGCCGGTTCCGGCCGTCGCGCCGCTGCCGCCCGTGCCGGTGGCCGGCGTCAGCGGGCTGGAATCGCGCGAACCCGACGCCTGCCATGCCAAGAACTATGTCTCGGCCCTGGGCCAGCCCGGCAGCATCATCCCGACCCTGGGCGTGACCCGCGATTATCGCGTCGTCGAATATCGCGGCATCGAGCCGCAGGAATACGATCCGCTGCGCATCGTCTTCCGGCTGGATGCGGCAGGCAATATCTACAATATCGATTGCGGCTGACGATGCGGAGGATCGGGCGTTTCCTGCTGCTGGCGCCGCTTTGCGCGCTGGCAGCCTGTGCCGAGGCCCCGCCGCCGGCGCAGCCGCCGGCACCGCAGGCCGACAGCTGCAACGCGGCGCCGTTCCGGGGCCTGGTCGGCCAGCCGCGCGCGGTGCTGGACAGGATGATCCTGCCCGCCGGCACCCGCATCATCGGCCCGCGCGATGCGGTGACGATGGATTACCGCGCCGACCGGATGAATTTCGAGATCGGCGAGAACGGCCGGATCGCCAAGATCGGCTGTTATTGACACGCATGGCTGTGGCGGGCGGAACCGCCGCGCCCCCATGCGACGCGCTTGCAGCATGACGAAGTCCTGGGCCCCAGGGGCCTTTGGGTCGGAAGAACGCCGCATTCCCTGGCGGCCGGTTCCGCCGGGCCGCGCCTTTCGCGATATGGGCTACGATATGGGGCCGGCCAGCCCGGCTGCGCCGCGCCGGGCTGGACCCAAGGCGCGGCCGATCCGGCGAGGGCCTTGCCGCGCGCCATGCCCAGGATCGCGGCTATGGACCGGCTGGGGCGGATGCTCTAGACCTTTCCGGGGCAAGCAGGCGGCCCAAGGAGGAGCTGGGAATTGGCCACGCTGAAGGATGTCGCGCGGGCCGCCGGGCTGTCGATCACGCAGACCAGCCGGGCGCTGAACGACCATTCCGATGTGAACGAGACGACGCGCAAACGGGTCAAGGCCGTGGCGCGGTCGCTGAACTATCAGGCCAATATCTCGGCGCGCAAGCTGGTGACCGGGCGTTCGGGCATGGTGGCGCTGGTGGTGCCGCAATCGACCAACCTGGCCGAGGACGGGCTGTTCATGGAGGGCGTCGCCGGGCTTTCGGCGCAATTCTCGGGGCGCGGCATGCAATTCGTGCTGCATGTCACCCGCCCGCAAGAGCCGGTCATCGAGGTCTACAAGCGCCTGATCGGCAACGGGGTTCTGGACGGTTTCGTGCTGTTCAGCCCCTCGGACGACGACCCGCGCGCGGCCTTCCTGCGCGACAACGACATCCCCTTCGTGGTGCATGGCCGCATCGGCCCGGCGCCCGACCACGCCTATTTCGACATCGAGAACGAAGGCATCCTGCACCAGATGGCCAGCCACCTGACCGGGCTTGGCCATCGCCGCATCGCGCTGATCAACGGCCGGCCGGGGCTGAGCTTCGCCTCGGCCCGGCTGCGCGGCTATCGCCGGGCGCTGGAGCAGGCCGGCATCGCCTTCGACCCGGCGCTGACCCGGCACGGCGAGATGACCGAGGCGCTGGGGCTGGTCTCGACCGTCGAGATGTTTCGCCAGGGCGACCAGCCCCCGACCGCGATCATCTGCAGCCATGTCCATATCGCCAAGGGCGTCTACAAGGCGCTCGAGGCGCTGGGGCTGGGGATACCCGGCGACGTGTCGGTCATGGCGCATGACGACCACCTGCCGGCGCTGCGGGCCTCGGCCTTCTTCCCGGCGCTCAGCGTGACCAAGGCACCGCTGCGCGACAGCTGGGAGCCGCTGGCCGATTGCCTGGCCGGCCTGCTCGAGGGCCGGCCGCTGAAGGAATTGCAGCGCGTGGGCCCGCATGAGCTGATCATCCGCAACTCGACCGGCCCGGCGCCGGAACCATCCGACAAGGACGAGCCATGACCCTTCCCGACCGTGCCGCGATCGAGGCGATGGACGCGCAGGACCCGCTGCGCCACCTGCGCGACGCCTTCATCCTGTCCCCGGACGAGGTCTATCTGGACGGCAATTCCCTGGGCGTGCCGACCCACGCCGCGCAGGAGGAGCTGCTGCGCGCCGCCCGCGACGAATGGGCCGGCCAGCTGATCCGCAGCTGGAATGGCGCCGGCTGGTTCGACCTGCCGGTCGAGCTGGGCGAGCGCATCGGCCGGCTGGTCGGCGCGGCGCCGGGGCAGGTGGTGGTGGCGGACACCACCTCGGTCAACATCTACAAGGCGCTGCATGCCGCCATGGCGCTGCGGCCGGGGCGCCGCACCATCGTCGCGGAAAGCGGCAGCTTCCCGACCGATCTCTATATCGCCGAGGGCGTCGCCTCGACCCTGCCCGGCGCGCGGCTCCGGCTGGAGGGCGTCGACGGCGCCACCATCGAGGATCTGCTGGATGCCGATATCGCCGCCGTGCTGGTCAACCATGTGAACTACAAGACCGGCGAATTGCGCGACATGGCGGCCCTGACTGCGCGCATCCAGGCGGCGGGCGCCATCGCCGTCTGGGATCTGTGCCATTCGGCCGGGGCGCTGCCGGTGGAACTGGACGCGGCGGGGGCGGATTTCGCCGTCGGCTGCACCTATAAATACCTGAACGGCGGGCCGGGTTCGCCGGCCTTCGTCTATGTCGCGCACCGGCACCTGGGGCAGGCGCGCCAACCGCTCAGCGGATGGTGGGGCCATGCCCGGCCCTTCGCCTTCGAGACGGGATACGAGGGCGACCCCGGCATCCGCCGCTTTCAATGCGGCACCCAGCCGATCCTGTCGATGCGGGCGCTCAAGGGCGCGCTGGCGATCTGGGACGGGGTGGACATGGGCGTCTTGCGGGCGAAAAGCCTGGCCCTGACCGATCTGTTCATCCGGCTGGTCGAGGCGCGCTGCGCCGGGCTGGGGCTAACGCTGGAAAGCCCGCGCGAACCCGCCCGCCGCGGCAGCCAGGTCGCCTTCGGCCACGACCACGCCTGGCCGGTGATGCAGGCGCTGATCGCGCGCGGGGTGATCGGCGATTTCCGTGCGCCCTCGACGCTGCGCTTCGGCTTTGCGCCGCTCTACCTGCGCCATGTCGACGTGCTGCGCGCGGTCGAGGTGCTGGAGGAGGTGCTGAAAAGCGCAAGCTGGAAAGACCCGCGCTTTGCCCGGCCCGCCGCCGTGACCTGAGGGACGAATGCGCCCCGCGCCGCAGGGCCGCCTAGTTCAGGTATTTCTCGGGATCAACGCTGTCGAAGCCGTTGCGCACCTCGAAATGCACGACGCCCTGGCTGCGGGCCTTGCCCAGCGGGGTGCCGGCGTTGACGGACTGGCCCTTGGTCACGGCGACATCCTCGAGCCCGGCATAGACGGTCATCAGGTTGCCTTCGTGGCGCACGACGATGATCGGCACCTGGTCGGTGTCGCGGGTGATGGCGGCGACGGTGCCGCTGCCGGCGGCCGCAACCGTGCTGCCGGGTGCCGCGGAAATGTCGATGCCGTCGTTCTTGCCCTTCTGGTAGGTGCGGATGATGGCGCCGTTGGCGGGCATGCGGAACTTGCCGCTGCCCGAGGCGGCGGTGCGGGTCTGGCCCAGGTCGGGGCCGGCCGGCTTGTTCACCGCGCTGGCGGCGGGCTGCGTGCGCTCGTTCGGCAGGGGCTCGGCCGAGGATGGCGGCCGGGGCGTCGGGCTTCCGGTTCCGGGCGCGGTGACGACCGCCGTGGCGGGGCGGCTTTGCCCGGCGACGGGGATCAGCAGGCGCTGGCCGGTGCGCAGCGTCATCTGCTGCGTCAGCCCGTTCCACTGGGCCAGGTCGTTGACCGAGACATTGTATTTGCGGGCGATGGACCAGGCCGTCTCGCCGGCGGCGACGACATGCTGGCGGGGCTGGCTGGCGGCCGGCAGGGTCTGCGCCGTCACCGCCCCCGCCGCCCCCGCGGCCGGGGGCACGTTCGGCTGCCGCACGCCCTGCCCGGCAAAGGGATCGCTGACCTGCCCGGTGGACGAGACGACAGGCGCCGCCGCCGGCACCCCGGCGGAAACGCGGCGCGGCAGGGCAACCACCGCGCCGGGGTTCAGCACGGTATTGGCCTCGATGGCGTTGTACCTGGCCAGTTCGGCCGCGTTCAGCCCCAGCCGGGCAGCAATGGTGGCCACCGTATCGCCCTGCCGCGCGATGGCGACCTGGTAGCCGGGATAGGAGATCACGCCTCGCTGGTCCGGCGCCGGACGGGGCTGGGCCCGCGCCGCCGCCCCGGCGGTTTCCAGCCCGCCCCGGCCCCAACGCCGCAGATCGGGGTCGAAATTGCTGAAATCCAGGCCACCCTGCGGCCCGCAGGACGCCAGCGCCACCGCAGCGCCGGCGAGCATCGCCAACTGCCTGATCTTGATCATCTGCCCGTTCCTCACTCTGGACGGCCGGGGGTCATGTCTGTCCCAACCCCTCGACCAGCGGCACGAAGCGCACCTGCCGCAATTCGTCATAGTCAAAGCCGCTTTCGCCGCGCCGCACGCGGATCAGGGTCTGGACCGCATCCGACTGCCCGACCGGCACCACCATGATACCGCCGATCTTCAACTGCGCCAAGAGCGGGCCCGGCGGATCCTCGGCCGCCGCCGTCACCATGATGCGATCGAAGGGCGCCTGCTCGGGCAGCCCGCGCGAGCCGTCGGCGACCAGCGCGGTGATGTTGGGCAGGCCCAGGTGGCGAAACAGCGCCTCGGCCTCGGCCACCAGCCGGCGGTGTCGGTCGATGGTATAGACCCGGCGGCACAAGAGCGACAGCACCGCCGCCTGGTAGCCCGAGCCGGTGCCGATCTCCAGCACCTTGTCGCGCGGCCCGACCTCCAGCGCCTGCGTCATCAGCCCCACGACCGAGGGCTGGCTGATGGTCTGGCCGCAGGGAATGGGCAGCGGCGTGTCGTCATAGGCGCGATCCTCGAAATGGCCGCGCACGAACTCGCCGCGGTCGATGCGCTCCATCGCCTCCAGAACGCGCGGATCCGTGACCCCGCGCTGCCGCAGCGCGAACAGGAAGCGCATCTTGCGTTCGGCGGCCTCGGGATCGTCGCTCATGCCCAGGTTCAGCCCTCCTCCAGCACGCCGCGCAATTCGGCCAGGGTCTTGTGGCAGGTCAGGTCCGGCCGCATCGGCGTCAGAGAGATATAGTCGCGCATATTCGCGTCCACGTCACTCTCCGGCGTGGCCTGCGCGGTCTGCGAGCCGCCCAGCACCCACAGGAACCGGCGCCCGTTCGGGGCGTGATAGGGCTCGACCTCGAAGCGGACGCCCTGGCGGCGGCCCTGGGGCGCGACCCGCGTGCCCTTGACCGAGGCCGCGTCGCAGGGCGGGAAGTTGATGTTGTAGAACAGCCGGAAATCCTGGTCCGAGGTCCAGTCGCCGTAATCCAGCAATTGCCGGATCAGCCGCGGCCCATGCGCCCGCGCCGCCTGGAACGGATCGTCCAGCGCCGCGGTGCGCTGGCCCATGTATTGCGACAGCGCGATGGCGGGCAGACCCTGCAGCGCCGCCTCCATCGCGCCGCCCACGGTGCCGGAATACATCACGTTCTCGCCCGAGTTGTTGCCGCGGTTCACCCCCGACAGCACCAGGTCCGGCGGATTGTCCCGCATCACGTCGGCAATAGCGGCCAGCACGCAATCGGCCGGCGTGCCCTCGGCGGCATAGCGGCGCGGGCCCAGCTCGGCGATCAGCGTCGGGTGGACATAGCTGATGCAATGGGCGACGCCCGATTGCTCGAAGGCGGGGGCGACGGTCCAGACCTCGCCGCCCGGACCGGCGACCTCGGTCGCGATCGCCTCCAGCGTCTCGAGTCCCGGAGCGTTGATGCCGTCGTCGTTGGTAATCAGAATGCGCATGGTCTTCCCTGTCCGGCGGCCGCGCCGGGCCGCTGTCCACGCCGCCCGCGTCCCTTGCCGTTATCTGCCCGTCACATCTGCTTTATCCGCGCCACAGGCTTGCGACAACCCGCCGGAAGGGCCACGGAAGCGTTTGACGCAGGGCTGTTGCCGGGGCAGCATCGGGACAAGGCAATAAGCCGGGCAGGACATGCAGATCTATCTTCCCATCGCCGAAGTGGCGGTCAATGCGCTGGTGCTGATCGGCCTGGGCGGCATCGTCGGGCTGATGTCGGGCCTGTTCGGCGTCGGCGGCGGCTTCCTGATCACGCCGCTCTTGTTCTTCATCGGCATTCCACCGGCCATCGCGGTGGCGACCGGCGCCAACCAGGTCGTCGCCTCGTCCTTTTCCGGCGTGCTGGCGCATGTCAAGCGCAAGAGCGTGGATTTCCGCATGGGCTGGGTCTTGCTGGGGGGCGGCCTTGTCGGTTCCTCCGCGGGGGTGCTGCTTTTCAACATGCTGTCGCGGCTGGGCCAGGTCGACCTGGTGGTGCAGCTTTGCTATGTCGTCTTCCTGGGCCTGATCGGCGCGATGATGCTGCAGGAAAGCCTGCGCGCGCTGCACCGCGCACGCCGCAGCGGGCCGATCAAGCCGATGCGCCGCCACCAGCACGGCTGGGTCCACAAATGGCCGCTGAAGATGAAGTTCCGCGCCTCGGGGCTGTACATCAGCGCGATCCCGGTCCTGCTGGTCGGCGCCGCCGTGGGGGTGCTGGGCGCGATCATGGGCGTCGGCGGCGGCTTCATCATGGTGCCGGCGATGATCTACCTGCTGGGGATGCCGACCAAGGTGGTCATCGGCACCTCGCTGTTCCAGATCACCTTCCTGTCGGCCTATACCACGCTGATGCATGCCGTCTCGTCTAACACGGTGGACGTGATGCTGGCGGTGCTGCTGATCGTCGGCGGCGTGACCGGGGCGCAGATCGGCACCCACCTGGGCGCCCGGCTGCGGGCCGAGCAGCTGCGCATCCTGCTGGCGCTTCTGGTGCTGGGGGTCTGCGGCAAGCTGGCGCTGGACCTGTTCCTGCGCCCGGACGAGCTTTATTCGATCACGCCGGGGATATTGCCATGATCCGGCACGCGCTTTTCGCCGCCCTGGCGCCGGTCCTGCTGGCGCTGCCGGCGAATGCGCAGCCGGCCACCCCGCAGCCCCCGCCCGAGCAGATCGTCGCCGGGCTGTCGCGGGACGACGTGGACATCACCACCAGCTTCGACGGTTCCGAGATCATCATCTACGGCGCCATCAAGCGCGAGACGCAGATCCCGGCGGGCGCGCCCCTGGACGTGATCGTCACGCTGGAGGGGCCGGCCCAGGCGCTGACCGTGCGCCACAAGGAACGCCGGCTGGGCATCTGGATCAATACCGGCCGGGTCAGCGTCGGCGCGGCCCCCAGCTTCTACGTGGTGGCGACGACGCGGCCCCTGCACCTGATCCTGCCCACGGCCGAGGACCAGCGCCACCGCATCTCGATCCCGCTGGCGATGCGCGCCTTTGCCGGGCCTATGGAGGTCGAGGATGCCGTGCCCTATACCGAGGCGCTGATCCGCCTGCGGCGCGCGTCCGACCTTTACCGCCAGGACGACGGCGCCGTGCGGCTGGCCGAGCAGACGCTGTTTCGCGCCGATGTCCGCCTGCCCGCCAACCTGGTCGAGGGCGTCTACAGCACCCGCATCTTCCTGTTGCGCGACGGCCGGGTCATCGACACCTTCCGCGCGCCCATCGAGGTGCGCAAGGTCGGGCTGGAACGCTGGCTCTATCGCCTGGCGCTGGAGCAGCCGTTCATCTACGGCATCATGTCGCTGGCCATCGCGGTGGCGGCGGGCTGGGGCGCCTCGGCCGCGTTCCGGCTGGTCAAGCGTCCCTGACCTCGCCGCGGCGGAACGGACCCATCTCGGCCAGGATCGCCATTTCCTGGTCCACGGCCTCGCGTTCGCGTTCCAGGTAATCGGCGATGGCGTCGTGAAAGCCGCGGTCGGCGACCCAATGCAGCGAATGGGTCTGGCTGGGCATGTAGCCGCGCATCAGCTTGTGTTCGCCCTGCGCCCCGGCCTCGACGCGGGACAGGCCATGGGCGATGGCCCAGTCGATGGCCTGATGATAGCACAGTTCGAAATGCAGGAACGGGTGGTCCTCGGTGCAGCCCCAATAGCGGCCGTAAAGCGCGTCGCTGCCGACCAGGTTCAGCGCCCCGGCGACGGGGCGGCCGTCGCGCAGGGCCAGGACCAGCAGGCAGTCGTCGCGCATGGTCCGGTGCAGGATGTCGAAGAAGGCGCGGGTCAGGTAGGGCCGGCCCCATTTGCGCCCGCCGGTATCCTGGTAGAAGATCCAGAAGGCGTCCCAATGCTCGGGCCGGATCTGGTCCCCGGTCAGGCTGCGGATGCTGCCGCCGAAAGCCTGCGCCCGCTCGCGTTCCTTGCGGATCGCCTTGCGCTTGCGCGAGGACAGCTGCGCCAGGAAGTCGTCGAAGCTGGCATAGCCCCGGTTCAGCCAGTGGAACTGCTCGCTGGCGCGGGGCAGGAAGCCGGCCGCCTCGCCCAGCCTCGCCTCGGCCTCGGTGCAGAAGGTGACATGGGCGCCGGACAGGCCCGATTGCTGCGCGAATTGCGCCATGGCCGCCAGCAGCCCGCGCCGCACCGCCGGGCTGGACGCGATCAGCCGCGGCCCGGTGACGGGGGTAAAGGGCACGGCGCATTGCAGCTTGGGGTAATAGCGCCCGCCGGCCCGCGCATAGGCCTGCGCCCAGCCGTGGTCAAAGATGTATTCGCCCTGGCTGTCGGTCTTGACATAGCAGGGCGCGACGCCCGCGACCTGCCCGTCCAGCCGCGCGACCAGGTGGCTTGGGTGCCAGCCCGTCCCCTCGCCGACCGAGCCCGATTGCTCCAGCGCCGACAGGAAGCGATGGGTGGTGAAGGGGTTGGCGCCCGCCCCGCAGCCGTCCCATTCGGCGGCGTCGATCCCGGAAATCGCAGGCAGGACGGAAACGGCAAGCTCGCTCATGGGGGCAACATAGGCGCGGGCGCGGCGATTGTCAGGGCTTGGCGGGCAGGTAATGCTCGAATGTGATGTTGTCGGCGACGCGGCGCGCCTCGGCCTCTTCGGCGGCCGAGCGCACGGTCCAGCACAGCACCGGCACCCCCCGCGCCTTCAGCGCCGTCACCGCCGGATTGGCCAGGTCGCGGCGGTCATGCGAGATGAAGCCGGCCCCCACCCGGTCGAAATCGGCGATGGCGGCCAGATGCGCGCGGGTTTCGGCGTCCAGCATGTCCCAGTCCTCGGCCTCATAGCCGCAGGTGGTCAGCCCCACCGTCACCCCCGGCGCAGCGGCATGGAAGGCTGCGACCGCATGGGGGTTGAAGGACATGACCGCGACCGGGCCGTCATAGCCGGCAAGCAGCCGCGCCACCTCGGCCTGCAACGCGCCCACCTCGGCCGAGAAGCGCAGGCTCTGGTCCTTGATCTCGATCAGCAGCGGCACCCGGCCCGCGACCTCGGCCAGCAGTTCCGAGAGCGTCGGGATATGCTCGGCGGTGCCCATGATGCGCAGCATGGACAGCGCGTCGATGCCCAGGGCGCTGACCAGCCCCTCGGCCCCGGTCAGCCGCGGCAGGTCGTCGTCGTGAAACACCAGCGCCGTGCCGTCCGCGGCGCGCTGGATGTCGCATTCGATGCCGTAGCCCGCGGCGATGGCGGCGCGAAACGCCGCCATGCTGTTTTCCGGCACGCCCGGCCCGTGCAGCCCGCGATGGGCGATGGGCCGGCGCAGGAAATCCGGGTCAAGACCCATCAGGCGAACTCGAAGATCGCCTCGACCTCGACCGCGACGCCGCGCGGCAGGGCCGGGGCCGAGACGGCGGCGCGGGCATGGCGGCCCTTGTCGCCGAAGACCTCGACCATCAGGTTCGAGCAGCCGTTGATCACCTCGGGCTGGTCGGTGAACTCGGGGGTCGAGTTGACGAAGCCGGTCAGCTTGACCACCCGCGCCACCCGGTCCAGCGACCCCAGCGCCGCCCGCGCCTGCGCCAGCAGCGCCAGGCCGCAGCCGCGCGCCGCCTCGGCCCCTTCCTCGACCGCCAGGTCGGCGCCGAGCCGCCCCTTGGCCGGGCTGATCTGGCCCGAGACGAACAGCAGGTTGCCCGTCATCACATAGGGCACGTAGTTCGCGGCCGGCGCGGGCGCGTCGGGCAGCGTGATCCCCAGCTCTGCCAGTTTCGTCTCGATGGACATGCTTTTCTCCTACCAGTCGATGAAGTCGCGGAAATCGCTCAGCACGATGCGCCAGGTATCCAGCGCGTCGTCGAAATTCTTGCGCCCGATGCCGTCGCCTGCAACCCCGATATCCATCTCGATGAAGGGATCGCCGGTTTCGTCCAGCCAGACCTTGCCGAAACGCTTCTCGCGGTTCCAGCGGTTCGCCATGCTCTCGGGCATCGAATCGTCCAGGTCGAACCCGGCCGAGAACTGGATCGCGCCGCAGGTCTTTTCGCATTGGTAGAAGTAGACCTGGAAGCTGGTGCCGTCGATGCGGCTTTCGATCAGCGGATCGCCGGCGCTGTCGGTGGTCAGCTTGGCCGGCAGGCCGAAATCCGTCATCAACAGGCGAATCACCTCGGGATCGCCCATGACCTGCGCCTGTGCCGCGGGCGCCTGGATCAGCGCCGCCAGCACAAGAGGAACCAGGGTTCGCATCATATTCTCCGTTGCGGAAATCGCGCGCTGATTACCGCTTTGCGCGTCAGGCCACCAGAGCCTCCGCGCGCTTCAGATCCACGCTGACCAGCTGGCTGACGCCCTGTTCCACCATGGTCACGCCGAACAGCCGGTCCATGCGCGACATGGTGACGGCATGGTGCGTGATCACAAGAAAGCGGGTCTCGGTCCGCCGCGTCATCTCGTCCATCAGGTCGCAGAAGCGGGTGACGTTGGCGTCGTCCAGCGGCGCGTCCACCTCGTCCAGGACGCAGATCGGCGCGGGGTTGGCCAGGAAGACCGCAAAGATCAGCGCCAGCGCCGTCAGCGTCTGCTCGCCCCCCGAAAGAAGGCTGAGCGTCGAGAGCTTTTTCCCCGGAGGCTGGCACATGATCTCCAGCCCCGCCTCCAGCGGGTCGTCGGATTCAACCAGCACCAGCCGCGCCTCGCCGCCGCCGAAGAGATGCGTGAACAGCGTGGTGAAATTGGCGTTCACCGTGTCGAAGGCGGCCAGCAGCCGCTCGCGCCCCTCGCGGTTCAGGCTGCCGATGCCCTGGCGCAGCTTGCGGATCGCCTCGGTCAGGTCCTCTTTCTCGGTCGCCAGCCGGTCGCGCTCGGTCTCCAGCTCGCGCTTGTCCTCGTCGGCGCGCAGGTTCACCGCGCCCAGCGCGTCGCGGCTCTGGCGCAGGCGGGCGATCTGGTCCTCCAGCGCCTCGGGGGCGATTTCCTCGACCTCGCCCAGGGATTCCAGCAGCGCCTCGGGCGTGGCTTCCAGTTCCTCGTGGATGCGCAGGCGGGCGGCGGTTTCGGCCTGGATCGCCGCCTCGGCGCGGGCCTCGCGGGCGGCGCGGGACTCGCGCGCGTCGGATGCGGCGCGCTCGGCCTCGCGCTCGGCCTCGGCGGCGATGCGCAGCGCCTGGTCGGCGGCGGAGAGCGCGGCACGGGCACGGGCCAGGCGGGCGGCGGCCTGCGCCTCGGCCTCGGTCAGCACGCCGCGGCGCTCGGCCAGGATCTCGGGCTGGGCCTCGGCTTCCTCCAGATCCTCCGCCGCCTGCTCGCGGCGGGCGGCCAGTTCGGCGGCGCGGGTGCCGGCCTGGTCCAGCCGCAGCCGCCAGCCGGATTCCTCCTTGGCGATCTCTTGCAGGCGCTTCACCCGCGCATTGGCCTCGCGCCGCAGCTCGTCCAGCCCGCTGCGCCGGGTCATGGTGGCGATACGCGCCGCCTCGACCCCGGTGCGGGCATGTTCCAGCGCCGCGGCCGCCGCACCGCGGTCGGGCAGCTCGGCCAGCGCCCGCTCGGCCTCGGCCAGCCGGGCACGGGCGTCCAGCGCATCCTCGCGATGCCGGGCCAGTTCGGCGCGGGCGGATTCGGCGCGGCTTTGCGCCATGGCCAGTTCGGATTCGGCACGGGTCACGGCGCGCACGGCGTCCGAGAGCCCGCGCTCGGCCTCGCGCCTTGCGTCGCGGGCGCGCTTCTCGGCCTCGGTCGCGGCCAGGTGGCGGTCGCGCAGCGCCTGATGCGCGGCCTGCGCATCCTCGGCGCGGGCCTGCGCCGCCCCGGCCTGTTCAGCCAGTTCGGCCAGCTGGTTGACCTTTTGCAGATGCAGCGCGGCCGAGGACGCCGCCTCGCCCGCCATCACCCGCATGCCGTCCCAGCGGAACAGGTCGCCCGCCCGCGTGACCAACCGCTGGCCGGGGGCAAGCCGGGCCTGCATCGCCGCGCCCATGGCCGCATCCGCGACCAGCCCGACCTGCGACAGCCGCCGCGCCAGCGCCTCCGGCCCCTCGACATGCGGCGCCAAGGGCTCGACGCCCTCGGGCAGCGCCTGCGGTGCGTCATAGCCCGGCAGCAGGTGCCAGCCCGAGCCATCATCGGCCAGCCCGACGCCCAGGTCGTCGCCCAGCGCCGCGCCAAAGGCGGTCTCATGACCGCGCGCGACCCGCACCAGGTCCAGGATCGAATCGCCGCCCTGCCCGCGTTCCACCAGCCGCTTCAGCGCCGCCATCTCGGCATTCAGCGCCGAGACCTCGCCCTCGGCCTCGGCCCGTGCCGCACGGGCGGCGGATTCCTCGGCCTCCAGCGCGCCGCGGGCTTCCTCGGCTTCGGCCAGCGCTTCTTCGGCGGATTCGACGCGCTCGCGGGCCTCTTCCTGCGCTTCCTCGGCAGCTTCGCGGGCCGCATCGGCCTCGGCGCCGGCATCGGCGGCGCGGGCGGCGGCGGCCTCGGCCTCGGCGGCGGCACGGGTGGCGCGTTCCTGCATCTGGCGCAGGTCGTGGACCAGCCGCTCGGCCGATTGGTGGCGGGCGGCAAGGCGGGCGGATTCGTCGGTCAGCTCGGCCAGCTTGGCCTCGACCTCGCGCAGGGCCTCGGCGGCCTCTTCGGCGGCGGTGCCGGCGGCGTCCAGCCGCTGGTCATGGCCCTGCCCGGCCTTTTCCAGTTCGCGCCTTTCCCATTCCAGCCGCTCGATCACCTCGCCGGCGTCGCGGTTCAGCGCCGATTCCCGCTCGATGTCGCGATCGAGTTGGGCGATGCGCGCCAGCAGGGTCTGGATCGCCTGGCCGGCGCGGGCCTCGGCCTCGTCCAGCGCCTCGCGCTCGACGGTGGCGCGGGACAGGATGGCGCTCGCGACCTGTTCCTCCTCGCGCAGCGGCGGCAGCTTCGCCTCGGCCTCCTCGCGGGCGGCAATGGCGCGGCGGGCCTGGCCCTCGGCATCGGTGGCAGCGCGGATCGCGGCCCGCAGCGCCTCGGCAGTCGCGGCCTTGGCCTGGTCGGCCTCGGCCCAGCGGCGATACAGCAGCACCCCTTCGGCCCGGCGCAGCGCGGCGCCGATCTCGCGATAGCGCGCGGCGGCGCGGGCCTGCCGCGCCAGGCTGGCCGCCTGCGTGGACAGCTGGTCCAGCGTGTCGTCGACCCGCGTCAGGTTCGCCTCGGCCGCGTTCAGCCGCAACTCGGCCTCGTGCCGGCGCTGGTAGAGGCCGGAGATCCCCGCCGCCTCCTCCAGCACGCGCCGCCTTGCCTTGGGCTTGGCGTTGATCAGCTCGGAAATCTGTCCCTGCCGCACCAGCGCCGGCGAATGCGCCCCGGTCGAGGCATCCGCGAACAGCATCTGCACGTCGCGCGCCCGCACTTCCTTGCCGTTGATGCGATAGGCGGAACCGGCGTCGCGGGTGATGCGGCGGGTGATGTCCAGCGAATCCGCGTCGTTCAGCCCGGCGGGGGCAAGGCGGTCCTTGTTGTCGATGGTCAGCGTGACCTCGGCATGGGCGCGGGCGGAACGCCGCGCGGTGCCGGCAAAGATCACGTCCTCCATCCCGTCGCCGCGCATGGCGGTGGGCCGGTTTTCGCCCATGACCCAGCGCAGCGCCTCGAGCAGGTTCGACTTGCCGCAGCCGTTCGGGCCGACCACGCCGGTCAGGCCCTCGTGGATGACCAGGTCGGTCGGGTCCACGAAGCTCTTGAAACCATTGAGGCGCAGGCGGTCGAAACGCAATGCGAAGGGTCCACGAAGATCGTTCAAATCCCCCGGATTCTTCGCCATCGGGCCGCTCAAGTCAACACAAACCCCCAGATATGGCGGGCGCTCGGCGGTTATCCACAAGATTTAAGGGTTCACCACAAGAAATCCGCTGCTAATCTGGCCGGCATGATTCCCGCGCTTGCCATCATCCTGGTCTTCCAGCTCATCGGCGAGGTTGCGACGCGCAGCCTTGGCCTTTTGTTGCCCGGCCCGGTGCTGGGCCTGCTGCTGCTGGTGCTGTCCTGCACGCTGCGCCCGGCGCTGGCCGAGATGCTGCGCCCGGTCGTCACCGGCATCCTGGGCCATCTGTCGTTGTTCTTCGTGCCGGCAGGGGTGGGCGTGGTGGCGCATCTGGGGCAGTTTCGCAGCGACGGGCTGGCGGTGGCGCTGGCACTGACCGTCTCGACCGCGCTCGCCATTGCGGCGGGGGCGCTGGTGTTTCGCGCCGTGGTGCGCTGGACGGGCGGGTCCGAGGAATGACCGACGCGGCGCTGATCTGGAGCTATTTGACCCAAGGGCCGCTTCTGTGGCTGACGGCGACGCTGATCGCCTATTGGCTGGGCGACACCTTCTTTCGCGCCATGGGCCGGCAAAGCTGGGCCAATCCGGTGCTGTGCGCGGTGATCCTGCTGGCTTGCGTGCTGGG
>JAANMX010001954.1_pt1 | contig 21896 bp, 23 predicted proteins | sample 7279681 | NCBI WGS metagenome assembly JAANMX01 (sample SAMN14094542, study PRJNA606508) | bioreactor metagenome | isolation source: A lab-scale SPAN reactor treating ammonium-rich wastewater day 351 | place: Ireland: Galway | collected 2018-01-01
GCCGCCGCCTCCGCAGGCCGCCAGCGCGAACGCGACGGCGGTGAGGGCGAGCGGACGCAGGAAGGGGCTGTGCATGCGCGGATTCGGGCGGGCGGGTGTTGGCGGAGTCATGGAATCTCCTCGATCGATGGCCGGAAATGCGTACCGGCAGATTCGTCGGAACACACGGGAATGCCCGATCTTAGTGCACGCCGGCTGGGTCGAAGCCGATCGGGCAGCCCGGGCACGGCGGAAGTGTCGCGAAAACGTGGAAGCGGGCGTGGACGCGGGCGCGGACATGGCCGCTCGGCAGGCGCCTCAGACCCGGCGCACCCCCGAGAACCGCTCGGCCCAATACCGTGCGCGCACGCCGTCGAGCCGCACCGTGCCTCCGGTGGACGGCGCGTGCACGAAGCGCCCGCCCCCCACGTAGATGCCGGCGTGCGAATGGCGCCCCGCGGTGTCGAACAGCAGCAGATCGCCGCTGCGAACCACTGATGGCGGCACCGCCAGCCCCACCTGCGCGAGCTGCGCCACGGTGCGCGGCAGCGCGAGCCCCGCGGCCCGGCGGTAGACGTAGACGATCAGCCCGCTGCAGTCGAAGCCGCCCTGCGGCGTGTTGCCGCCGTAGCGGTACGGGGTGTCGACGAGGCTCAGCGCGAGAAAGCTCACCTCGCGCGCGAGCTCTTCGGGCACGCGGCCCGGCGGGCCATCGCCAGCGTCGGCGTCGGCGCCGGGCTCGGGCCAGCGGACGGAGGGTGGCGGCAACGTGGAGCAGGCCGCGAGGATCGAGCCGCCCAGCATGCCGAGGAGCGCGCGGCGCGCGGCGCGGGCTTGCCCGGCGTTCGTCATCGCAGGGTCGCGATCACGGGGAACAGGATCGCGGCCCAGGTGAGGCCGGCCAGCACCAGCGCGAGCAGCACCGCCGCGCTGCCCATGTCCTTGGCGCGGCCCGACAGTTCGTGGTGATCGAGCGACACGCGGTCGACCACCGCCTCGATCGCCGAGTTCAGCAGTTCCACGATCAGCACCAGCAGCAGCGTGGCCGCCATCGCGGCGCGCTCGGCAAGGGTTACCGGCACGAGGACGATGATGGGCGCGAGGCACAGCACCAGGATCAGCTCCTGGCGAAACGCGTGCTCGTGGCGCCAGGCTTCGCGCAGGCCGCGGCGCGAATAGCGCAGCGCGCGCCAGATGCGGGTGATGCCTGCCTTGCTCTTGTGCGGATTCATGATCGCCCCGTTACGGCGCACGCGTCCGGTCGAGGTAGGCCACAGTGGTGACCAGCCCCTGCGCCGTCTTCACGAGATCGGCCGGTGCGCCGAGCAGCGAGGCCGAGCGCAGGACGGCCTTCGTGAGCACGTGCGCCGGGTCGGGGCGCTGGCCGGCGGCTGGAACGGGAGAAGCGCGGGGAGGCATCGGGCGGACTGCTGTTGTCATGTGAAAGCCTATACAAATAGACTTCCATGTGAAACATCCGAGCACCGGATCGGTATATTGATTGCATGTTTTCTGGAAAGCATGCGTATTTGACCTTATAATCTCCTCTGTGCTTCAAGGAGGCGTCGTGCGGAGCATGACCATCGAACAACTGCGCGCCGCAAGCGATGCCGGCGGCGTAGCAGGCGTCACCCTGAAGGGCCAAGGCGGGGCGTTCGTTGTACAGATCGCCACCCGCAGCGGCTCCGGTGCCGTCCTGACGAAGGCCCGCAGCAACGAGCCGCGCCGCTTCGGCAACCCGGTGGCTGCCCTGAATGTCTTGCGCGGTATCGGCATCACCGTCGGCCAGTTCGACGCCAGCGAGTGGCATCCGGACGCGAAGGAAGGCACCCCCGGCAATCGCGGCCGCGCCGAGGCGATGCGCAAGGCGCACCAAGCGGCGGCCTGGTCCGAATGGCTGGCCGCCGAGATTCGGGAAGCCATCGACGACACCCGACCGAACCTCTCGCACGACGAGGTCATGGCCGAGATGGACGCCGACATTATGACGCTCGAAGCCGGGCATGATGGGCCGGCCAGGAAGAAGCGCGCCTGAGCGCGTCCGGCCGATCCATGGCGACGGCGACGCCTTGCCGCATCGAGTGGCGACCGAAGGCCAGCGAGGACTTGCGCGCCATCGTTCGATACATCGGCAAAGACAACCCGGGCAGGGCACGAAGCTTCGCCCAGGAGTTGCGCGACAAGACCTTGCCGCTTGCGCGGCACCCGGAACTCGGGCGCACCGGACGGCCCGGCCTGCCGGACCATGTGCGCGAGATGGTCGTTCACCGCAACTACATCGTCTTCTATCGTGTGCTCGACGACGCCGGAATCGTCGAGATCCTGCGGGTGAAACACGCGGCACAACGAATACCTTGATGGTACTACTCATGGTAGGATGATTTGTCTTTCCGACCCTGCCACCAACACCCCCGTGAGCGCCTCGAAACCCGGCGGAAAGTTCTCGATTTCGCTGCCGCAGTCCACCGTGCTCTTCGTCGAGCAGTACCGGAAGACCTGGTCGGTCGCCAGCCGCTCCGAAGTGATCGACATCGCGCTGCGCGCGCTGCGCGATCGCGAGCTCGAGCGCGCGTATGCGGAGGCGGCAGGCGACGAAGGCACCTTCGACGATTTCGACTCGACCAGCGCCGATGGACTCGAAGACGATCCTTCGTGGTGAGATCTGGTTCGCCGCGCTCGACCCCGCGGTCGGCAACGAGATCCGCAAGCGGCGTCCGGTCGTCATCGTGAGCAACGACGCGGGCAACCGCGCGGCGGGCACGGTCACGGTCGTGCCGCTCACGTCGAACGTCGAGCGCATCTTTCCGTTCGAGGTGCTGCTGAAGGCCCGTGCCACCGGGCTCCCGAAAGACTGCAAGGCTTGCGCGCAGCAGGTGCGCACGATCTCGAAGCAGCGGCTCGCGGCGAGTCGGTCCGGCGTGGTACCGGCCGCGGCGATGATCGAGCTCGATCTCGCGCTGCGGCTGCACCTCGCGCTCGACTAGGCCCCGCGGTCAACGACTCATCCGCCGCCCCCGGCCAGCGCCAGGCAGGCCACGCCCGCGGCGATGAACGCGGCACCGGCCACGCGGCGCCACAGCTCGCCCTCGCCCAGCATGCGCACGCCGAGGAACGCGGCGATCAGCATCGAGAGCTCGCGCGCCGGCGCCACGTGGCTCACCGGCGCGTACTTCATCGCCTGCAGCGCGAGCATGTAGCCGAGCGGCGAGAGCACGCCCACGGCCAGCAGCGTGCGGGCGTGCCGCGCGACGATGCCGCGCGCCTCGCCGGCACGCCGCGCGATCCACGGCGCCAGCGCCACCGCCTGCACCACGTTCACCAGCCAGTAGAAGACCACCGGATCGGCGCCCAGCAGCCGCACCGCGCGCCCGTCGTTCACCGTGTAGACGGCGATCGTGACGCCGATCGCGGCGCCCCAGGCGATGCCGGGGCCGAGGTTGGCGGGGGCGGCAGCAGCGCCTGCCCGGCCGCGCAGCATTGCCCAGCCGCCGGCGATCGTGAAGGTGCCGGCGACGATCAGCGCGAGGCCCGCAAGCGAGGCCGGCGTCACCGCCTCGCCGAGCCAGGCGATCGCGCCCACCCAGGCCAGTGCGGGCCCCACGCCGCGCGCCACCGGGTAGACCACCGACAGGTCGCCGGCCGCGTAGCCACGCTGCAGCACCCACAGGTAGAGCGTGTGCACCGCGGCGCTCACCAGCACGGCCAGCGCGATCTGCACGCCGACCGCGGCCAGGTCGTCGCGCAGCAGCGCGAGCACCGGCACCGCGTAGACGAGCGAGGTGGCAGCGGTGATGCCCCAGACGAAGACCAGCCCGCCCGCGCCGGCGCGCTTCATCAGAAGGTTCCACCACGCGTGGATGAACGCGGCGACGGCGATCAGCAGCAGGGCGGAGAGGGGCATGGTGGAAAGCTGTGCGAAGTCGCCTAGCGTAGCGGATCGGCCCACGCGTAGTTATACTAGTACGTTCCGATTTCTAGTATAACTGCGCCATGAAGCCGCTTTTCACGGAACTCCCGCTGTCGGCGCAGACCGCTTATGCGCAGTTGCTCGAAGCGTCTCTGGGCGCCGAGCACCTCCGGTCGGTCGCCGACCTGTCGGGCTCCTTCAACGCCAAGACGGTGAAGGGGCGCCGATACTGGTATTTCCAGTACACCGAGCCCTCCGGGAAGCTTCGCCAGGTCTACGTCGGACCGGACACCGCGGCGGTGCACCGGCTCATGGAGCGCAAGGCGGGCTCCGGCGTTTCGGCGGCACTGGCCCCGCTGGCCCGCGCGGCGCTGGCACTGGGATGCACGGCCGTGCTGCCGCGTCACTATCGGGTCTTGCGCAGGTTGGCGGACTACGGCTTCTTCCAGGCCGGCGGCGTACTGATCGGCACGCACGCGTTTCTCGCCTACGGGAACATGCTCGGGGCGCGCTGGGGTGACTCCGACCGCACGCAGGACATCGATTTCGCCCGTGCAGGGAAGGCCGTCTCGCTGCTGCTGCCGGGCACGATCGAGGCGCGGACCGGCGACGCGATCACGTCACTCGGAATGGGTTTCCTGCCGGTTTCGGGCCTGGCGGGCAAGACGGGCGGCGCCTGGCTGATCCCGAACGAACCGGAGTTCAGGCTCGACTTCCTCACGCCACGGCACCGCGGCGCCGACAAGCCCTTCGCGCATCCGCAGCTGGGTGTCACGCTGCAACCCCTGCCGTTCATGGAGTACTCGCTGCAGGGCGTCGAGCAGGCGGTGCTGCCGAGCGCCGAAGGTGCGGTGCTGGTCAACCTGCCCGATCCGGCGCGCTATGCACTGCACAAGATCCTGATCGCCGGCGAACGCGAGGGCGCCTTCCGGGTGAAGGCGCGCAAGGACCTGACCCAGGCGGCGCACCTGCTCGCGGCGCTGTGGCAATGGCGGCGTGAAGCGCTCGTCGAAGCACTGGACGACCTGCTGTCGCGAGGCCGGGGATGGCAGTCGCGGTTCCGGCGGGGCGCGCGGGCGCTGGTCGACGGCTGGCCGGGGCTCGAAGCCGGCCCGATGCTGCTCGCGCATCGCACGCCGGCATCGAGGCCCGACGTCGATCCGCTTACCAGCAACCCGCCACGAACACCGCCTCGTCCGCGCCGGGCCACGGCGGCATCGTGACCGCCACCGCCGCCAGGGCCTCGGGGCCGTCCGGCGCGTGCTCGGTGGGTTGCACCGGGAGCTTTGCGGTCGAGAATTTCGCGATCGACTTTTCCGTTCCCGGTGGAAGCCTTTCTTCGTCTCAAGCCGGATGGCTGGATCTCTTCTTGCGCCAGTCTCGCAAGTGATCGTCGATGCGTCGCATCGTGTCCGCGCTCAGCTGAAGACCTTTCAGGCGTGCGATCTGCAACAGGTTTTGCGGCTCCGCCATGCAGAGCCTGAGCAAGGTGTCCATCCCCTCACTCTGGGCCACGTCGTCGTTCTCGTAGCGGGAAAAGCCAACCTTCCCGCCCCCGAAAAGCGCTGCCGCCGTCTCCTGGCTAAGTTCGAATCGCTCGCGGAATGCTCGAACCGCGGCTCCGTCCAGAAGGCCGCCGACCTGCTTTCGAAAAGCAATCATCGCGCGCTTGTTGGCGAGCGCTTCTTCTGCGCCGGCCAGTTCGGATCCGCAGTGATCGCAGACCGAGAAGGAGACAAGCACCTGCCCTCGCTGCCCGGCGTGCTCGACGTCGCGCAACTCCCGCCGACGATGCAGCGTACCCTCGCCGCAAGCCGGGCATTTGACCGCCCGTCTCGACATCGGGGCACTCATTTCAGGTTCCCTCCGGATGATTCGAGGCGACCAGCAGAATCCGACCCGTCTTGCCGATCGCAGGTAGCGACCCTTGCTGACGGCAAGGGCTGCAAGATCGCTCAGATCATCGACGTCGAACGCCCACTTCTGTGCATCGCGGACCGCGCCAGACGACCAGAGACAGAGGCTGCCCAACCTGGACAATGCGAGGACGTCATCCTTACCGTACAGCGGCCCGCCCTTGATGAGACGCTCCTGCCGGCCGTGAACTGGCGGCGGATCGCCCCCGTACCGGCTGACGTTGATACAATTATTTATCATGATGATAAGAAATGCAACGGGTGTACTGCCGAAGACGGCGCAGCTCGCCCTGCTCTCTTGTGCTTCCCGACGTGGGCATCGCCGACGATTGCTCTCATCGTTCGCCGAAAGAACCGACGTGTACAACGTGATTACGGCCGAAGCCGATTGGCCTACAGCGGCGCGGCTAGCGTAGCGGACCGGCGACGCAATCACGTCACTCGAAATGGGCTTCCTGCCCGTTTCCGGGCTGGCCGGGGCTCGAAGCCGGGCCGATGCTGCTCGCGCATCGCACGCCGGCATCGAGGCCCGACGTCGATCCGCTTACCAGCAACCCGTCACGAACACCGCCTCGTCCGCCCCGGGCCAGGGCGGCATCGTGACCGCCACCGCCGCCAGGGCCTGGGAGCCGCAGGCGCGAAACTGGAACTGCGTGCCCGCGGGGATGGACAGGCACATGCCGGGCTCGAGTTCGATCACCTCCTCGCGCTCGCCTTGCCTGCGCCACATCTCGCCCCGTCCTGCGAGGACGAACCACAGCTCGTCGACGCTTCGATGGCAGACCGCCTTCGACGCGACACCGGCTGCGAGCCGGAAGTGCGCCATGCTGCCTCGGGCGAGCGACAGCAGGGCCCGCACCTCGGAGCCGTCCGGCGCGTGCTCGGTGGGTTGCACCGGGAGCTTTGCGGTCGAGAATTTCGCCATCGCGTTCTTCGCGACGATCACTTCCTGCCCTCGCGCTTGCATGCGTCGATGCCCTTCGCCCGAAACTCGACCTTCGGCAATGCGGCGCGCAATGCGCGGGCTCTCGCGAGTCGCTCGCTCACCGCGACGAGACGTGGCGCCAGCGCCAATTCCAGGCACGCGATGGCTTCCCTGTTCAGACTTCGTCGATGGATCCGTGCGGAAGCCCTAAGTCGTTCGTACAACTCGTTCGGAATATCCCTCAAGGTCAGACTGATCGGCATGGCTGCACCTCGTCAACGGCTACATCATGGTTGCGATGCGGTTTCAGATCAAACTGTCGGCTACCCTGTGAATAAATGCGAGGAAGCGCCATGCCATTCGTCCATCGTGAAGGCGCGCGCCTGTACTGGCGCATCGACGGGCACCCCGATCGCCCGCCGCTGGTGCTGCTGAACTCGCTCGGCACCGATCACTCGCTGTGGGAGCCGCTGATGCCGGGGCTGCTCGAGCGCTTTCGCGTGCTGCGCACCGACAAGCCGGGGCACGGCGCGTCCGACGCACGCGACGGCGAGTACTCGATCGCGCAACTCGGCCGCGACGTGCTGGCGGTGATGGATACCGCCGGCGTGCGACGCGCACACCTGTGCGGGGTGTCGATCGGCGGGATGATCGGCATCTGGGTGGCCGCGCATGTGCCCGAGCGCATCGACCGGCTGGTGCTGTCGAATACCTCGGCAAAGCTCGCCCCTGAGGGCTTCGCCGAGCGCATCCGGCTGATCCGCGCAGGCGGCATCGCAGCGGTCGCCGACACGGTGCTCGGGCGCTTCTTCACGCCGGGCTTCGTCGCGCAGGCCGACGCGCGCTACCACAGCGTACGCACCACGCTGCTGCAGGTCGATCCGGCCGGCTACATCGGCTGCTGCGCGGCGCTGCGCGACATGGACCTGCGGCCGCTGCTGCCGCGGGTAGCGGCGCCGACGCTGGTGATCACCTGCCGCGACGACGCCTCGACGCCGGCGGCGATGGGCGAGGCGATCGCTGCAGCGATTCCCGGCGCTCGGCACGTGCAGTGGGAACTGGCGCACATTCCGTTCGTCGAGGCGCCGCAGCGGTACGTGGAGATGCTGGCGGGGTTTCTGCAGGGGTGATGCGCTTGACCGACCGGGGTGCGTCGCTTGGCGCAGGTACCCCGCGCCGGCGCATCACGATGCCCTGACTTCGTTGAGCAGTTCGGGGTGGCGGTCCAGCACCTTCAGCAGCTTGACCAGCGCCAACGGGGGCCTGGTCTTGCCGTTCTCGTAACGCGAGAACGCATTGATGCCACCGCCGAATATTTCGGCGGCCTCGCGCTGGCCCAGCGCCAGCTTCTTGCGAACGCTGGCGATGAAGCCGGGATCGACGGCACTGGCGTTGACCTGGCGGTTGAATGCCAGCATGGCCGCACTCACGCGCGCCGATTCGGAGGCGTCGAGCACGCTCTCACCGCAGGATGGGCAGTAGTCGCCCACCACCTCCGGAACGGAGGTTGTTTCGCCCTTGTAGACATACGGCAGGTCCCGGGTGTCGTGCACCAGCTCAGCGCCGCCACAGACTGGGCATTTCATGGTCACAGTTCCTTGAAGGACACGATCAGCACGTCGTCGATGACCGTCAGTTTCAGGTAGACCTCGCCGACCTCCGTCATCGGACGGTACACGTCCTGCCAGACGCGGTAATCGGCGCGCGTGGTCATGCTCTTGTAGAAGTCCTGAGTCGTCAGCGCCATGACGACGCCGGCCATCCCCTGGAAATCCAGGCCCAAGGCTGCACCACCGGTCAGCGCTGTGAAGGTGGTCCTGACCTTGCCGGCCGCAACCAGCGCCTTGACGACCGAGAGCTTGCAGTGGGGTGTCCGCTTTTCCATCGGATACTAACCTAGTTGGTTATTCTTGGCAAACTTCTCGGCCTGCTGAGCCAGTCGCAGTTTGCCCTCGATCCGTCAGAAAAGGCGGGCACCGACATGCAACCCGGGCATGTGCATGCTGCTCGCGCGCATAAGCGCGGCGGCAGCGCTGCACTGCGTTAGCATCCACGCATGGAACACCTGTTACCGAAGCAGGCGCACGAGTTCGTGCACAACGAGCCCGATGTGCTGTTCATCGACTGCCGCAGCGACGCCGAGTATTTCTTCGTGGGCCACGCGTTGGGCTCGATGCACGTGCCGTGGGTCGATGCGCCCGACTGGGAAGTGAACCCCGAGTTCGTCGCCGACGTGAAGAAGCTGGCCGGCCATTCGATGCGGCGGCCGATCGTGCTGATCTGCCGCAGTGGAAAGCGCTCGGTGGAGGCCGGCCTGGAGTTGGAGAACGCCGGCTTTCAGAAGGTGTTCAACGTGCTGCACGGCTTCGAGGGCGACCTGAACACCGAGCGCCAGCGCGGCAAGCTGAACGGCTGGCGCTACGACGGGCTGCCCTGGGAGCAGTTCTGACTTGGCGCGCCGCCGTCAGTGCATCACCATCGGCTGGTGCATCAGGCCTTCGAAGCGGCGCAGGTAGTCGTCGACCTGCTCCTCGGTAGGCTCGGAGCGGATCAGGTCCTGCACCCCGCTGCGGAAGTGGTTCGCGAGGTCGCCGCCGATGTAGATTTCGCGGCGGCTGAGCTTGTCCATGATCTCGAAGCCGCCAACCTGGCCTTCGGGATCCTTGAACTCGACCACGCAGTAGCTCGGGCTGTTGTAGATCATGTCCATCGGGGCACCTCTCTCGTGCTTCCGAGTTTGTGCCGCCGGGAGCGGGTTTCAAGGCAGCGCCAGCGGCACGGCTGGCGAAGCCGACGAGCGGATGCCCGTGTCTCCTTTACGCTTCACCGTTGTCATGGTCGACCGCCTGCCCGAGATCGGCGTTGATCGATGTCACCGTTGCTGCGCGGGCATGCGCGGAGATGCCGGCGGCAAAGGTCCATTGCAGGCGGTTTTCGAGTCGGTAAGCGCACGCTTCCCAGCGGGAAACCGAGCCGTCGAAGCGCCACAGGTACCAGTCGCGCAGGGTGCGGAAGACGCCGGTGGCTTGCGCCAGCCCGTGGCGGGACGGCCAGTCGGCGGCGAGGGCTTGCAGGCGGGCGCGGTCGAAGACCTGGTCGGCGGGGCGACGCCAGTGGCCGGGTGGCGCAGCGCCCGCTGCTTCGTGGCCCGCTGTATCGGACAGTTCGACGATCCGCCCGAACGGCGGGGCGACGGCCAGCCTGCGCATGAGCGCCGCACGGCGAGTCTCGGCCAGGCGGTCGGCGCGGTTCACCACGATGCGAGTAGCCACTTCCACTTGGGCCCGCGCCAGCGGGTGCATCGGCTCGGCCTCGAACGGCGCGGGGCGAGTCGCGTCGATGACGGCGACCAAGCGGTCGACCTCGACCAGCGCGTCGAACGGCGGACGGCGCAACAGGTCGACCAGCGCCTCGGGGCGGGCGGCGCCGTCCAGCTCCACGATCAGCCGCTGCCAGGGGCCGGCGCGCAGCAGCGTCGCCAACGCAGAGCGGGCGCTCGCTTGCGCGGTGCAGCAGGCGCAGCCCCCGGCGACCCGATAGCGGCCAACGGCGCCCGGAGCGTCGCTCATCGATGCATTGCCCAGCAGCGCCCAGCGCTCGCCCGCCGGGCACTCGCGCAGCCAGCGCTCGATCAGCGCGCTCTTGCCGGCGCCGGCGAACCCCGCGACGACGGTGACCGGCAGCCGAGGCGCCATCGCTTCACCGGCGCCAGAACGCCGGCATCAGCACGACGAAGAAGGTGAGCAGTTCCAGCCGCCCGGCCACCATCGCGATCGCGAGCAGCCAGGTCTGGAAGTCGGACAGCGGCGCATAGTTGCCGGCGGGGCCGAATTGCCCGAGCGCGGGTCCGAGGTTGTTCACCGACGCCACCACCACCGAGAACGCCGACATGAAGTCGAGGCCGGTGGCCAGCATCACGAAGGTGAGCACGATGTGGGTCACGCCCCACAGCAGCATGTAGCCGAGCACCGAGAAGATGACCCTGCCCGACGCGGTGAAGTTGCTGCGCGGCGAGCCGGGCACGGAGGTTTCGCTCACCACTTTTCGCCCGTCTGCCAACCAGAGCAAAGACCACCAACTCACGCGCGCGATCATCAAGGTCGAGATGGTCAAGGACATCAACGGAAAGAAAGAGTTTCCGCTGGATGATTCCAAGATAGGTTACGTGCGGGTGACGCAATTCGGCGAGAAGACCAGCGGCGATCTCGACGCCGCGTTACGCAAGCTCAAGAACCAGGGCATGCAGGCGCTGATTCTCGATCTGCGCTGGAATCCCGGCGGTCTGCTCGATCAAGCTGTGGCCGTTTGCGAAAAATTTCTGCCGCGCGGCCAACTGGTTGTCACCACTGAGGGCGCCACGGCGGGCCAGAGTTCCGTGCGCAACGTTACCGGTCGCAGCGGCGAGTTTCGCAACCTGCCGGTCGTGGTGCTCGTCAACTACGGCAGTGCCAGTGCGTCGGAAATTGTGGCGGGCTGCCTGCAGGACTGCGCCGCGCTGGGCGTGTGCAAAGCCCTTGTGGTGGGTGAAAAAACGTTCGGCAAAGGCTCGGTCCAGAGCATCATACCGTTACCCGACGGCGCCTCGGCATTGCGCCTGACCACGGCCAAATACTACACGCCCAGCCACAAGGTCATTCACGAGGAAGGCATCACGCCAGACTTCATCGTGACCATGACCGACGAAGAGGAAAGCGCCATTCTCCTGCAACGCGCTCCCGGGGGCATTGAATCGTTGGAGGAAAAGGACCGCGAGCGCGTTCGGGCCATGCGCGATCCGCAATTGGACCACGCCATGGACTTGCTCAAGGGGATCATACTTTTCACCGAACGTGCGCCGACCGATGACACGCCGTCCGGCAAGCGTCCGGAAAAGGTCGCGTCGAAGTGAGTTCAGGCGAGCGGCAGATTGGCGCATCTGTGGGTGGATGATTGCCATGACTCCGTCACTCCGCCGCTTCACTACACCATGACCCTGCTCGCCTTTGAAACTTCCTGCGACGAAACCAGCGTGGCGGTGGTGCGGTCCGGCGAGGTGCGGTCGAGCGTGGTTTCCTCGCAGATCAAACTACACGAACAGTACGGGGGTGTGGTACCGGAACTCGCCGTGCGCGAACACCTCCGCAATCTCCTGCCGGTCGCGCATACTGCCATGCGTGAAGCAGGCGTGTCCCCCGGCCACTTGGACGCCATTGCCGCCACGCAGGGGCCCGGTCTGCCGGGCGCGCTGATGGTGGGGCTGAAAGCCGGGCAGGGGATGGCGTTCGCGCTGCGCAAGCCCTTCATCGGCGTTCATCATCATGAGGCGCATTTGTATTCGCCGTGGATTTCCGGGACGCCGCCCCGCGCCGGCTTTGATCGCTTTCAACCCAACGTGTCCCTGATTGTCAGCGGCGGCCATACGCTGCTCGTTCACGTGGCGGCGGAATTGCAGCATCGTGTGCTTGGCTCGACGATGGATGACGCGGCCGGTGAATGTTTTGACAAGGCCGGAAAATTGATGGGCCTGGCGTATCCTGCAGGCCCGGAGATTGACCGGCTGGCAGAGCAGGGGAATCCAAGCGCGTTTGTGTTCCCGCGTCCCTTGCTCAACGACGCCAGTGATGATTTCAGTTTCAGCGGCCTGAAGACCGCGGTGCGCTATTTTCTGCGGGACCATCCGGGATTGCTGGAGAGCCCACATCAAATCCGCGACCTCTGCGCCAGCATTCAGGCGGCGATTGTGGAGGTGCTGGTGGCCAAAACCGTGCGCGCGGCCAAGCGCCTCGGCGTGCGTTGCGTGACGGCGTCGGGCGGTGTGACCTGCAATCGCGCCCTGCGCCGCCAACTGGCCTCTGCCTGTGCCCGCGCGGGGATCACGCTGCAACTGGCGGAACAAAGCCTTTGCACCGACAACGCCGCGATGGTCGGTATCCTTGCCGAGCGGAAGCTGATGCGTCACCCGGGCGGCACCTCCAGTGACGATGACATTCAGCCGGGCTGGGAACTTGAGTGAATCGCGCGCAGCCGATGGGGTGAGAATCCTCCGATCCAAACATCGCGCCTTGAGCCCCGGAACCGTAGCCGCCGACGTGAGGAGGCGGAAAAAGTTGGCAATCAGGCAAATCCGCCTCCTCACGTCGGCGGCTACCAAGGGCGCGTTGCAGGGGGAGGAATCGGTGAGTTTGTTCAAATAATCGTTCGACAGAAACGTCAAACCAGCTTAATCCAAAGTCGAACCTATGTTCCAAGTTCAAGTCATGATCGTTTGTTTGTGGTTGGCGGGGATGAACCTTGCCACCGCCGCAGCGCGCCAGCCCGACCGGCCCAAGCCGTCCACAAGCCAGCAGGCCAGTGCTTCGGGGCCGGATTACATCTCCAAAGTGAAGCCGCTATTGGAGCGTTTTTGCTACGAGTGTCACGGGGTGCGGAAGCGCGCCGAACTCGATTTGCGGGCCTTCGCCGATGAACAGTCAACCGAGGGACAGCGCGAGATTTTCGAGAAGGTCCTCAACAACATTCGGACGCACGAAATGCCCCCGGAGAACAAACCGCAACCCACCCTGGCAGAGCGCGAGTTAATCATGACCTGGATCAACCACCGGTTCTTCCAATTCGACTGCACGAATCCTGATCCCGGCCGCGTTACCATTCGCCGGCTCAACCGCGCCGAATACAACAACACCATCCGCGACCTCGTCGGCGTCAACTTCCAGCCCGCGACGGATTTTCCCGAGGACGACACCGGTTACGGGTTCGACAACATCGGTGATGCGCTCTCGCTCTCGACGGTGCTGCTGGAAAAGTATCTGGGCGCGGCGGAGAAAATCCTCGAGGCCGCAATTGTGACCGGCGATTCCACCCACGGCCCGGTGCAGCGCTTTGAAGCGGAGAAGCTGGAATCCACCGCGCCGGGCGGCTTGTTCGACGACACGGCGCTGATGATGGGCCGCGAAGGGGAGGTGTTCACCGCGGCGCAATTCGCCAAGGCCGGGGAGTATGTCCTGCGTGCCCGCGCGTTCGGTCAGCGTGCCGGAAACGAACCTCCGCGCATGGAATTCCGCTTGGACAATCAGCCGTTGGTGGTGTTTGACGTGAACGCGCTGGAGCGTTCGCCGGAAGTTTACGAGTTGCGCCTGCGCCTGACCGCCGGCGAAAAACGCTTTGCCGCCGCTTACATCAACAACTTCGTCAATCGCAACGACCCCAATCCCGACAACCGCGACCGCAATCTCATCATTGATTATCTGGAAATCGTCGGGCCGGTTGAGCCGCAACCGTTGCCGGAATCGCATCGGCGCATCTTTGTTTGCGAACCTGGGAACGACCCGGAGATCTGCGCCCGTCAGGTCATCGGCAATTTCGCCCGCCGCGCCTTTCGCCGTCCAGTGTCGGGTGAGGAGACTGACCGGCTGATGAAGCTTTACCGGACGCTGGCGGCCGAGGGTGGAAGCTTTGAGGAAACCATCAAACTCACGTTACAGGCGGTGCTGGTGTCGCCGCACTTTCTGTTTCGCGGAGAGCTTCAGCCCGAGCCGGGCAATCCCAAACACATTCACCCGATTGACGAATACGCGCTTGCCTCGCGGCTGTCTTACTTCCTGTGGAGTTCCATGCCCGACGATGAGCTTTTCCGCCACGCCGAACGCCGCACGCTGCGGCGCCATCTCGAAGCTCAGATCAAACGAATGTTGAAAGACCCGCGGGCCACGGCCTTGACGGAGAACTTCGCCGGTCAGTGGCTGCAATTGCGCAACCTTGCCCTCGTCGCGCCGGATGCGAAGCAGTTTCCCGACTTCAACGACGAGTTGCGCCGGGCCATGCAGCGGGAGACAGAGTTGTTTTTCACGGCTGTGCTGCAAAATGATCGCAGCTTGTTCGAGTTGCTGGATGCGGATTACACTTTCGTGAACGAACCGCTCGCGCGGCTTTACGGACTCAAGGGCATTGAGGGCGAAGCGTTCCAGCGTGTTTCGTTGAAGGGAACGGGACGCGGCGGATTACTGACGCAGGCCGGCATCCTCACGATTACCTCGAACCCCACGCGCACGTCGCCGGTGAAGCGGGGTAAATGGGTGCTGGATAACATCCTGGGCACTCCGCCGCCGCCACCCCCGCCGGATGTGCCGGAACTCGAGGAGGACAATGAAACCGCCCTCACCGGTACGTTGCGCCAGCGCATGGAACAGCACCGCGACAATCCCAATTGCGCCTCCTGTCATGCCCGCATGGACCCGATCGGCTTTGGCTTTGAGCATTTCAACGCGATTGGCGCCTGGCGCGAGCAGGACGGCGGTCAGGCCATTGACGCTTCCGGCAAACTCGTGAGTGGCGAATCGTTCAATGGCGCGGCAGAATTCAAACACATTCTACTGAAGCAGAAGCGCGACGACTTCGTGCGCTGCCTGACCGAGAAGATGCTTACCTATGCGTTGGGCCGTGGCTTGGAGTACTACGATAAATGCGCCGTGGACCAGATCACCAAGAATCTCTCGCGCCACCGTTACCGACTATCCGGATTGGTGTGGGAGATTGCCCGCAGCGCGCCCTTCCAGATGCGCCGTGGCGAGGAGGAGCGCATGGCCCACGCCAGCGAGTAATTGCTTCACGCCTTCGGGCACCATCAACACCCGTGCCCCGCATCCACACTCTGCCACTGCCGACTCACGACACTGGAAAAGCCGGCGGACGCCTCTTTCCATGAATCCCCCGGCCCTTCGAGCCACCACTTCGCATGAAAGTGGGTTTGCTGATTTGCACTGGGTTGCACAACACTTTCGGGGTAACCTCTGCGCCCAAAGCGGCGATAAATCAGTCGCACTCCAAACGCTTCGCGAGGTTGGTTGACGCTGAAAGGGCGTGAAGCGTTTGGAGTGCGTACGTCTTCAGCGCCGCTCTGCGCGCGGGACTGACGCTTCGCCGGTTCAGGGGTTCAATGCGCGAACCTGTTCGGGCAATTCTCCCACTGAATCCCTCTGCCCAAAGCGGCGATAAATCAGTCGCACTCCAAACGCTTCGCGAGGTTGGTTGACGCTGAAAGGGCGCGAAGCGTTTGGAGTGCGTGCGTCTTCAGCGCCGCTCTTTGCACGGGACTGACGCTTGGCCGGTTCAGGGGTTCAATGCGCGAACCTGTTCAGGCAATTCTTACCCTTGATCCCGGCCGCTGGGAGAGAATTCTCCGATTCAAACATCGCGCCTTGAACTCTGGAACCGTAGCCGCCGACGTGAGGAGGCGGAACGGGTTGGCAAACACGAAATCCGCCTCCTCACGTCGGCGGCTACCACCGGCCGGTTGATGGGGGGAGCCAGCCGGCGGGTGACCACTGGCACGCTTGCCGTTATTGCGCGAAGTCGCGTCATTGTAGCACGACCCGAAAGCCAGGCTAGTACGCTGAGATACAAAATTCGCAACAGGGTAGGGCGCGACACTCCGTGCGCGCCTTTGGGAAAACGATTTTGTAGGCTGCGGCGCGCACGGAGTGACGCGCCCTACCAACAATTCGCCCGACGTAACGCAACTTCTTTGTCGCAGCATTAGCCGACGCGCGCGAATGGTGGCTCACCCTGGCAGTCGGAGCCACAGCGGGCGGCGCGGGCGGGTAACGCGTAGTTTTCATAACTTTCCACTTCAGCGGGTCTTGGCGGACACACGGAGTTCACCTCCAAAACCCGCCCGCCTTCCACTCGGAAGGAGATTCATGCGCCCTACCTCATGGCACTTGCAGCCGGTAGAAGCGCTGCGTTTGATTCGTGGTGGCAGGGTCGGTGAATTGCGCGGTGCTGCCCGTGCTGGTGCAGGCTTTCAGCTTGGTCCAATGCACCAGGTCGCTGGAGGCTTCGATCACGTAGCGCGTCCCGACCACTTCTGGTTCGGTGAACGTGAGTTGCAGGCCGCTGGTGTCCTGCGTCGCCCCGGTGAAGGACGGGCAGGCGTTGGTGTAACCCTGACATTCCACCACCGTGAGGAACTGGTCGGGGGCGACATTCGGGATTTCCTGCACGATCCCGGAGGGCCATTCGATGCGCAACGTGGTGACATTCGTCGCGTCACCCAGGCCGAAGTGGGCCAGCAGGCCATTGTCAAAGCCAATCCCTTGCCCGGAGATTTCCCGCATCTGCCAGAAGGTCCGTCCCCCAATGGTGGCTTGGACGCGCACCTTGGCGCCGATGCCGGAGCGGTTCGAGGCCCGGCCATCGAGCTTCACTTTCAGCCAGTGATTGTCGTTCCCGTTGTGCCGGAACAGGGAGTTGCGGATACCGTATCCGTACTGCATCAATACATCCAGGAAGCCGTCATTGTTGTAATCTCCCGAAATCAGCCATCCTCCCGCGGCGGTCGGGCCGCCAACATATTGTCTCGTGAACGTGCCGTCCCCATTGTTCCGGTACAAGGCGCTCACCGAAGTCTCATAAACAAGGAGATCCTGCCACCCGTCGTTATCATAATCACCGAGGTGCCATGGATAGCCATTCGTGATTGGGGTCGGGAAAGTGCTGGCGGCTATGTTGGTGAAGCCTTGACCCGCGAGGTTGTGATAAAACCTCGTTAATCCGTTTTCAACGTACACCACCGCATCAGGGAAGCCGTCGTTGTCATAATCCGCCCAAGTGGCGATGGTGAAGCGTCCTGTGCCCTTCTTCATCTCACCGATGTCCATCAGGTAGAATTTCCCCTCGCTGTCAATGTGCCAGACCTCGTTGGTCCATGACGCCGTTCCGCCGCTGCACGCGGGCGCGATGGTCCGGCTAAGTTCCGGCCAACCGTCATTGTCCACATCCGCCCAAACCGCGTAATCGCTCGCGGCAGCGTCGCTGACGAGAGGTCCCACCTCCGGTGCGGTCATCTTCTGGAAGGTTCCGTCCCTCTTATTTCGGTAGAGCATATCATTCTGGCCCGGGCACCCTGTAGCCGTCACGAAGAGATCGAGAAAGCCGTCCCGTTCGTAATCGCCCCAAATTCCGCAAATGGAGTTAGCCCCGTCGCTTACGACAGGCCCTGTCGTGATCCTCGTGAATTTTCCGTTCCCGTCATTGTGAAAGAGCATGTCGTTCATCGTCCCGGTGTTGGGAACGAAAAAGTCCGGCTTGCCATCGTTGTCGTAATCCCCCCACACATGGGTGTAAGCCCTCACAACTGTCTGACCGATGGCATTGGTGGTCACTTTTCGAAACGTGCCGTCGCGCTCATTACGGTAGAGCGGAGTTGCCACCGTACGGTTTCCTCCTGGAGCGAAGCTCACATCCAAATAGCCGTCGCCGTCATAATCAATCCAACTGGCATTCCAGCCGCCGGCTGTGTCGGAGGTCAGGTGTCCGGCCATGACTTGGGTAAACGTGGGGTCCACCGTGAGGATGGCCGTGCGGCTGTTGGTGAAACCGCCGATGGAGTTAGAAACCATGGCCATGTAGCCACCGGCATGGGCCAGGGTGAGGTTGGAGAGCACCAGAATATGACTTGTGGCGCCAGGCACATTCGTTCCCTCATGGAGCCATTGGTAGGTTATCGGCGGGTTGGTAGAGGTGGCAAAAACCCAGAAGCTCACGGTAGCCCCCAAACTGGCGTTGGTATCCATGGGGTAGGTAGCGTAGGAGTTGATTGTTGGGTCCCCCTGTGCGGTCAGCAGCCACCCGAAGAGGCAGGCGGCGAAGATCGGGCCGGCCCGGCATATTCGCCACGAGCTTGCGCTGAAGTAGTTGAGGAACAGTTGGTTCAGTTTGAGTTTGGTTTTCATAGGTTCATTGGTTTTTGTCCCGTGCGGATTCACCCCACACGGGGGGTTCATTGGGTACTACGGCATCTGCTGGAAAACCTAACGGGCGGATGAAAAAAAAGTCGGGGGATGCTTGGAACCACGAAACACCCGAAAGGTCACGAAAGGAAAACGAGGCGTCGCGGGTGGCTGGTGGCTCACCCTGGAGGTCGGAGGCGAGGCCGGCGTCAGGGGAATGAGCATCCCGCGATTGCTCACGAAACCGGCGGAAGTCGTTCCCTCTCCCAGCGGGAGAGGGCGGGGGTGAGGGAGAGCGCGTCAAAGGCGTGGCGTTTGCCAGGTGAATCAAACAAGGCTGTAATCCAGAACATTCTCCCCCCTCTCCCTTGATCGCTCTCCCGCTGGGAGAGACTTCGCCGAATCCAGATTCGCGCTTTGAACCCCCGAACCGGCGAAGCGTCATTCCCCTGCGAAGAGCGGCGCTGAAGACGCACGCACTCCAAACGCTTCGCGACCTTTCCGCGTTAACCAACCTCGCGCAGCGTTTGGAGTGCGGCGGATTTATCGCCGCCTTGGGCGAAGGAGTTCAGGGGAGACAGCCGGCAGGCGATCACTGGGATGCTTGCCGTTATTGCGTGCAGTCGCGGCGGCGGAACACGACAGAGAAGGCAGACTAGCCCTGCGGCAAAGAAGTCTCGATCCATCCTGCGGGGGGTAGGGCGCGTCACTCCGTGCGCGCCTTTGGGAAAGCGATTTGCAGGCCTCGGCGCGCACGGAGTGACGCGCCCTACCTTGTGTCAGAATTTGTTTGTCACGGTACTAGCGCGCGAATGAAGGAAAAGTTGGAGGGGGCGAAAACGCCGACCCTCTTGAATCCGTTTCAAAACCTCGTAGCGGCGGTTCGGTAGAGCGCCGCACTCTTTTTCCGCACAGGCAAGTTGGCGGCGCCCTGCCGAGACGCCGCTACGCCGGAGCGGTTTTCAAAGAGCCGATCTTCACTCCACGGTCACCGCGATCAGGAATGGGGCGGCGGTGGTGGTCATCCGCGATACGAAATCCAAGCTCACAACTGGCTTGTCCGGGTGAGGATTTTCCCAGGAGCTGTGGAAAATGCGCAGCCGCGTGGGGTGAATCTTCGGGAAGGCGTGCGGCCCTTCCCACGCCAGTTGGGCGAGGTCAGTGTCGGTTCGTGAATCCGCGTGCGTCCACCAATCACGGACGTGGCGGCCATAGAGGATTTCGCACTCCTGCCGGGTGCCATCGGCGTAATGCAGGACCAGTGCGCCGATGGCCTGGCCTTCCGGCGTGCTACCATAGTTGCCGCCAACACTGCCGAGGACCGCGTGCAGCGTGCGAAAGCCCCGGGCGACGGGAATCTGTTCCACGGCCCGCGGGTAATCCCACCATAGAACATCCCTGGAAGCGTGAGCCAGTTGGATCAGCCCGCGCATGTCAAAGGGCACGTCCTGAAAATGCACCAAGCCGTTCGGAGCGTTCCGCAAGTCAATCCCCATGAAATCCGCTGCTGGATCGAGGTAGCTACATTCGTTCAAGACGCCGGTGTAGTGCGCCGTGAGGTCAATGAGGTGGGGCGGCGTGGCGGGATCACGGACCGGGAGCTTGGAGCGGTCAAAGGGTAGTTCGACCGTGAGCGTGGCGTTGGTGTCGTCCGCTTCGCGCTCGGCGGCCAGCCGTTCCCGCCAGTATTGGTCGGCGTACAGGCGCATCCGTTCCCGAAGCGGCTGGTTGGCCGAGCCAGGGTATTCTGCTTCCGTCCAAGGAAAGGCTTCCCACAGACGCACCTTGGAATCCCACCAATCCGTGACGAGACGGCGGCCATCGGGCGAGAAGCCGGCGATATTACCGATCTCCATGGATCCGCGAAAGGCCAGGAGTTGACGCTCGGCTTCAACATCCCAGATTTCCAAGGTGGGTGCGTCCGTGGCATAACACGGAGTCTTGGAAACGCGAAACGCCGCGCGCCGGCCATCGGGGCTGAACGCAAAGGTAAAGGAATTGCCGCGGAGGTTCCAACGCATGGGAGATTTGGCCGAACGAGCATGCCACAAACGCAGGTTGCGATCCTCACTGGTCAGCGCCACCCGGCTGCCGTCCGGGGTAAAAAGCACCCACCTCGTCCAGCCCGAATGTTCCCGGAACTCGTGTTGGAGTTGGCCGGTTTTGAGATTCCAGATGCGGGCGGCGTCATTGTCGGCCACCACGAGGTGCCGGCCATCCGGGCTTAGATCAAAGGACTCGATCAGGTTCTCTGACTTCACTGGCGTCTGCAATTCCTGGCCGGAATCCGGATCCCAAATGCGGATGGTGCCATCATAACTGCCCGTAAACAGACGGCTTCCATCGCGGCTGTAGAGCAAGTGTTTGATCATGTGGCCGTGCCCCCGGAGCACGCGCAGCAAGCTGCCGGTTTCGACGTCCCAAATGGCCGTCTCACCAAACCCGTCACCCGTGGCGAGCTGCCGGCCATCGGGACGGAAGGCCAGCGTCAAACACATCCGGTGCTGCCGCCGCAGACGGGCAATCAGGCGGCCACTCTGGGTGTCCCGGATGGCGATCCAATCCGGCAGGTGCGCGTAGGCGAACCGGCGGCCATCGGAGGTGAAACTAATCCCCCAAGGCAGGCCGACTTGATCTGAGATTTCCCGGCCCGGTTGAGCGCTCCATACCTTGACGCCTCCATTCGCACTCACCGACACCAGCAGACGGCCGTCCCGGCTGAAAGCCAGATCATGCACCGGCTCGCGATGGCCCCGCAGTTTCAGTAGTTCACGGCGGCTGGCCAGGTCATAAATATGAATCGTTGAAGTTCCTCCGCGGGTGGCCAATCGCCCTCCATCCGGACTGAAACATCCGTGGTTTACGCGGGTGGGGAGGGTCATGATCGCCTCACCTGTCCCGGCATCATAAACGGCGGCGGTGGCTTCGATTCCGCTGGTCCAAAAGGCGCGTCGGTCCGGGCTGAACGCCGCGTCCTTGTAGTGCCGTTGTGGAATTTCACCCAAATCCCGGACCAGGCCGTTGGTGGTCATGAGCCGGTAGCGGTGGCCGATGAAACGCGAGCCTACCGCAATGCTCACAAACCGCTCCGCTGCCGAGTCCGGCAGTACGGCGAGGGCGTCTTGCGCGGCAACGGCCATGCGCACCAACACGGTTCCGCGATCAGTGTCGTAAGCGACGGCTTGATCCGCCACGGCAACCACCAGGCGCCCATCCCCGGTGAAGAACACCCGTTGGCCCCCGGCAATAACCGGAAACTGTGCCAACGGCTGGCCACTGGTTGCATCCCAGATGCGCATGGTGTCATCCGCCGCCAGGGCCGCGATGCGCTGCCCAGCCGGACTCACCGCGAGCCGCCGCACCGCATGGAGGTGCCCTTCAAGTTGTAGCCGGGGCGCCGAACTGGCCACGGGAACCAGCTCGACCAGGTTGCCGCGGGCCAGGACCACACCCGACCAGTCAGG
>JAANMX010001966.1_pt1 | contig 21796 bp, 9 predicted proteins | sample 7279681 | NCBI WGS metagenome assembly JAANMX01 (sample SAMN14094542, study PRJNA606508) | bioreactor metagenome | isolation source: A lab-scale SPAN reactor treating ammonium-rich wastewater day 351 | place: Ireland: Galway | collected 2018-01-01
GGTATCGCCGAGGACAAAAGTAGACCACATATCAAAATTATCATCATTAGCCTGAGGACCTAGTTTCATCTTAGCTTTGCTATAGAAATAATTAAAGGTAATTAAAGCAGATAGGTCACTATTAAGTTTTGATATAAAAGCATCGGCAACACCATTAAAAGAAGTATCAAAAGAACCACTGGTTATTGGAAAATCTGACGATCCTGTAGAGCCAGCTACATAGAGATTTCCATTTGAGTCTATGACGAAAGCATCAGCGCCATCACCACTGGATCCTCCCAAATAAGTCGACGTAAGCAGATTTGTTAACGTTCTGTCCATCTTTGAAATAAAAATGTCGAAGAAACCATTATGAGAGGTATCAAAGGCACGCAGTGTTGTTGGAAAATTTAACGATGCAGTCGAACCTGTCACATACACATTACCCTGCAAATCTACCACAAGAGAATCACTACTATCACTGTCGGACCCGCCTAAATAGGTCGATGCAAGGAGGATCGTTAACGTTCCATCCAGTTTCGATACAAATACATCGTTAACACCGCCATTAAAAGAACCATCGAAAGCTCCTGAAGTCACCGGAAAATCAAATGATGAAGTAAGCCCTGTCACATAAATATTACCCTCTGAGTTTATCGATAGAGAACTGGCGCTATCAGCCTCGAATCCTCCTAAAAAAGTAGATGAAAGGAGGGTTGTCAATTCTCCATTTAATCTTGATACAAATACATCAAAATTACCATTATAAGAAGTATCAAAAGCGCCGGGAGTTGTTGGAAAATCTGAAGATCCGGTTGCGCCAGTTACATAAATATTTCCGGCTGCATCTATAGCTGTCGAACTGAGTTCTTCGGAGAACAGGGCAGATCCTCCTAAATAGGTTGATGCAAGAAGATTGGTTAATGTCCCGTTTAATTTCGAAATAAACACATCACCCCCGCCACTAAAAGATGTATCGAAAACTTCAGGGGTTATTGGGAAGTCTAACGAACTAGTCGAACCAGCCACATAAACATTACCGGCTTGATCAATCATAAGAGAATCACAGACTTCCCTGCCAGATCCTCCTAAATAAGTCGATGCGAGGAGGTTCGTTAGCGTTCCATCCAGTTTCGATACAAATACGTCACTATTGCCATGAAAAGAAGTATCAAAAGCGCCGGGGATTACAGGAAAGTTTGATGAATTAGTTGAGCCGCTTACGGAGATGTTTCCGTTTGGGTCTATTACAAGGAAATCAGCCCTATCACCATCAGATCCTCCTAAAAAGGTAGATGCAAGGAGGGTTGTTAATGCCCCATCTACCTTTGATACAAATACATCAAAACTACCATTATGAGAGGAGTCAAATATGCCCGGAGCCAATGGGAAATCCGGGGAAATGGTTTCACCGGCAATATAGATATTTCCCCCGGAATCTACAGCGATAGAATTTATTCTCTCTAAAGAAGAGCCTCCCAAAAAAGTAGATGCCAGGAGAGGATCTATTATAAGCTCCTTTGTCCTGTCATAATCTCCTACTTTGAGACCGTAGATAAATTGAGAGATTTTTTCTTCTGGATTCTGACTTCTAAATTCTGATTTTTGGATACTATATTCAGCCGCAATCTCCACCCGTTTCCCATGGATCTCCTGATACCCCACAGGTTTTGTGAATAGAACGGTCCCTGATTCTGTCTCAAGTTCACCGTGTTTATTTACCGCGAACCCCCTTATCTTGTTTTCTAAAAGAGATTTTGTGGCCATCCTCCATTCGCAGAATAAACTGTATATGCTGTTACCTTCAGCAAATGGGTATTCAGGGGGCTGTATATAATCCAATCGTATTTTTATCTGTTCTGGATTGGCGCCTGGCCTTACATAAAAAAGCTTTTCGACATTATTCGCATAAGCCCTTAATTTTAAATCTATTCCTTTATACACTTCCCCTAAATTTATCAACTCATACGTTGATATACTGGTCTTCCATTTTGATGGGTCTTTCCCCTTAAAGGAGCTAACCCTGGTTATCGTTTTCCCTTCCCCTTTTATTTCATCCATCTTCCCTTTTATAATCTCTTCTTTAAATACACCTCTCCTTACTATTGACCTGTGAGACCCCGTAACCTTACTCATATTTTTATTTTTCTCAGCACGATCCTTTACCTCTGTCAGAGAATAAATTATCTCTCCTTCTTGTGTTACAAATACCGTCCCACAAAAGGTATTGGCATAAAATTTTATCTTATCGTCAATTTGCCCGTTGTTGGCTATAAAAGGCACATGAAATTTTTGGACTTTTTGGATAACTTCATCCTTTGACAGCTTTCTTGTACCTTCTTGTTCAGCAAAGAGAATTTTACTTAACAGTACTACTTGCAAAAGGATTATCGGTAGTATTAACCATTTTCCTATCCTTTCCATCATGTTCTTATTCATACGCTCTTTATGATAGACCGGTGAAATCTATCCATCCTGGATTATGGGACTACGAAAATTTTCACAATGAAAGAAAATTAACACTAAAAATACCCTAGTATTGCTAAAATAATTACAATAAGAAGAATCAAACCCAAACCGCCGCTAGGGTAATATCCCCAACCCACACTGTAAGGCCAGGCGGGTATTACCGCAAGAAGTAGTAAAACAAGCACAATTAAGAGTATGGTCCTTGGCATATTGTATCTCCTTTCTAAACAGCCCCGATGAAAAATTTCCCATCTTTCCGCCCTCCACGAGTGACTAAAAGAAAGATAGCGTATAGACTAAACAGAACTCTTCAACACGGGTATTTTGCAAAAATATATAAACGAAAGCGCGTATAGATAGATCTTAAAGTCCTGAAATTACTTTCTCTTTTTTGACCACCCTTAATTTCATCACGTTAGCTTTCTGTCTCTGTTCCAATCTCTCCGCGTTCCTCGATAAACTCCTTAAAGTGCTTCATATCACCTTCTATTTGGCCTGACACTACCCTTACGAAATCTTCAGTATTTCCGGAGATTTCTTTGGATTCTATTTCCATAATCAAGGTAATACGTGTCTTGTTCTGATCGGTACTCTTGAATGTAACAGTGCCACAGTTTTGTATACCCGAAATACTTACCCATGCAATAACTTCGTCAGGAGTCTGGCGGGTAATTCGAGCATCCCATTCCACTTCTTTACCCCTAATCTCTGCACGCCAGCGCAGCCGATTGTCATCGAGTTTTTTTACTTCTTTCACACCTCCCATAAAACGGGGAAAAGCTTCAAACTCGGTCCATTGGCTATACACCAGATGCACCGGTACATTAACCTCTATCGATTTTTCAATTTTTTCCACCGCCTTACCTCTCCTTATCATTATTTAAGAAACTTATCTCGTATACAACAAACAACATGCCTGTAAAATGAGTTATCCGGAGAAATTCTTATAGAGGCGAATAGAATGCGTAAACTTTTTATTAATAATTACTTATGATTATTAGTTTCCCTATATGGTATTCGTTATTTTGAGAGGTAGGTTTTAATTCATGTATGCATATACATACATAATTACAGGATATTATTTTTAAGTGTTTATTGTGTAAATATATAGGTAATATCTTGTATGTTTGTAAAAACATACTCCCGGTAGGTAATTGCATGCGTATCTTTATTGGGAAAGTATAATGGAATGAGTTTTTCGAACCAGTAGCCAAGAGTCATTTTTGATAAAATAGATGATGAAAGAAGGTGAGGGATTGAAGTGTATCCACAGATCAAACATATATTATTCCACCAGAGCCGCCGCGAGAACGAGTTTGCGGGAAAGAATTTTGCGGGATGGATTTGTTTTTTCTGTTTGACCGGTGGATGCATTTGCGATAACCAGCACGGGCTGCCGCGATAATTATCGGTGAGGGTCGTGCCGGACGACGCGGCGGGGACGAAACCAAATGCTGAATTCGAAGTCATTTCTGGCGGTTGATTTTGGGGCAGGCAGTCTGAAGCTCGCCGAGTTTGAGGTTACCGAGGGCGGCGGCTTGTCGCTGAAACATTTCGTCATTAAACGTCTCGGCTTGGAAGGCTCCCAGGAAACCAAGCGCGAGGCGGTCATCCTCAAAGCGTTGCAGGAGTTGATTGCCGAGCACGGGACCAAGGCCAAAGAGGTCAACGTCTGCGCTCCGGGATTCCACGTCTTTTCCAAGTTCGTCAAGCTCCCGCCCGTGGACGCCGGCAAAGTAACCCAGATTATTCAGTACGAGGCCCAGCAAAACGTGCCGTTTCCCTTGGCGGAAGTGGTCTGGGATTACCAAATCCTCGGCTCGACGGCGGGCGGGGAACTGGAAGTTTTGTTGGTGGCCATCAAGTCGGATATCGTGGAGGGACTGTTCCGCGTGACGGAGTCGGCGGGATTGCGGTTGCAGATCTGCGACGTCTCCCCGGCGGCGTTGTGCAACGCTTTCCGGTACAATTATGGTGATCTGGAAGATTGCACCATGCTGTTGGATATTGGGGCCAAGACCAGCAACCTGCTGTTCTTTGAGAAGGGCAAGGTCTTCGCGCGCAGCATCAATCTCGGCGCCAATTCCATCACGCAGGATTTTGCCAACGAGTCCAAGCAGAAGTTCGATCCGGCCGAAAAGATCAAGATTGAGGAAGGCTTTGTCAGTCTGGGTGGGGCTTATGAGGAACCGGAGAATCCTCATCAAGCAGCGATTTCCAAGATTGCGCGCCAGTTCATGACGCGGCTGCACATTCAGGTCAATCAGACCATGCAGTTTTACCGCGGCCAGCAGGGTGGATCGGCGCCACAACGACTTTTCCTGGCCGGCGGGGCGTCCATCATGCCCTACACCGCGCAATTCTTCGCGGAAAAGCTCAACGTGCCCGTTGAATACTTCAATCCCTTCCGCAGCCTGCAAATTGATCCGGCGGTGAACCTGGAAGAACTCGCCCGCGTCGCGCACGGAATGGGCGAAGTCGTGGGGTTGGGGTTGCGTAATTTGGCGCACTGCCCGGTGGAGTTGAATCTGATGCCGGACAGCACTCTGCGCTGGCAAAGCTTCAACCAGAAGAAGCCTTATTTCATTGCCACGCTGGCCAGCCTCGTGTTGATGGCTTTTGCGGTCGGCTTCCTGTTCAACAAACTCGCCGACGTCAAGAAGACCCAGCAGGACAAGCTACAGCAGGAAATCCAACCGTTGCAGCAGAAGGAGCAACAGTTCAAGCGCGTCCATGGCGAACTCAAGCGTACGCAGGACGAACTCACCCAGCTTACGACGTGGATTGAAGACCGTTATTATTTTGCCGACATCTTGAGCGAACTGCGCGAGATACTCATTCGCGTGGAAGGCGCTACGAAGACCCGCCTTGGCGCCGAAACCGGCGTCTGGCTGGAGGAGATCAATACTCTTCGCGCGGTGACCAGCCTGACCGGAGCCGAAGGTTTCGGTCCGCCCGCAGCCGAGCGCCCCGGTGTTCCATCCGGTCCGCTGACGCCTGAGCAAATAGAATTTCGCAAACGGTATGGCTTGGACACCCCGGGCGCGGCCCAACCCGCGTTGCCTGCCGCCGAACTCCCTGCCGCGCCTCCGGGCATGGAATCTGGAGTCCCTGGCTATCCTGCTCCGGGGATGCCCTATGATCCCAATGCGGTTGCGGGTGATCCAAGCGCTGCGGCTGGAGCGCCGAGCAATCCCAACGAAATTGCCACTTTGAATCTCGTCTTTCGCGCGGTGACCTTGCGGAAGATTGTGCCCAGCACTTCGCTGCCCGATACCGATATTGTTTTTGCCGTGGACAACGAGTTGAGGAACCATCCGCTGTTCGACGCTGAACGCACCAAATTGGATGGCCAGATCCTGACGGACGAAACCAGCGGCACGTTTACCTTTGGGGTTACGCTTGCGCTGAAGCGGCCCATCAAACTCCTATGAACCAAAACCAGAAACTGCGAGCACAAGAGGCGGGAAGTCATGTCTGCTTTCCACTCGGCGCTCTCCGCTTTTGACGCATGGACTGGATCAAGCGCAACCTGATACTCGTCAGCGGCGGCCTTGTGGCGCTGGGGTTGATCGTGGTGGCAGTCCTCTACACCTTGGGGGCCATGCGCAACAACGCCACCGCGCGCGAGAATCTGGAGTCGGCTTACAACGAATACCGGCGGCTCAACACGTTGAATCCGCACCCCGGTTACGGCAAGGTGGACAACATCAAAGTCGCGCGCGAGCAGGAGCGGGAGTTGCGGGCTTTCTTGGGGCAAGTGACGGAGCGTTTCACGCCCATCGCGCCGATCCCCGCCAATCCGACCCCGCAGGAATACGCTGATGCGTTGCGGCGGACAATTGACCAGTTGCAGCGGGACGCCACGAATCAGAGTGTGGTCCTGCCCCCGCGCTACAACTACAGCTTTGAGGCGCAGCGACAGCGGGTGACCTTTGCGGAAGGCAGCCTGCCGCGGCTGGCGGTGCAACTGGGCGAGGTGAAAGTGATTGCGGATATCTTGAACGCGGCGCGGATCAACTCGCTGGAAAGCATCCGCCGGGAGCGCGTCTCGGCGGACGACCAGGCGGGATCGCCGGGTGATTATTTGACAGGGACCACGGTGACGAATGACCTCGCTTTGCTGACACCGTACGAGGTGAATTTCCTGGCCTTCAGTCCGGAACTCGCCGCAGTGTTGTCGGGGTTTGCGAATTCGCCGCACGCCTTGGTGGTAAAAGTGGTGAATGTGCAGCCAGCCGGCGTGGCGGTGGTTGACCCCCTGTTGGCGGGCCAGTCGCCGATGGAAATGCGTTACGTCACTCCCATCATCCCGACGCCGATACAGCCCCAGCCGCGAGCGATGGATGAGGCTGCCATGGCCCGGCAATTCCGCGACCGCTACGGACTCGGAGGAGAAAGGCCGGGAGAGAGACCGGGCGCCGAGCGCCCGCCGTCGGGATTGCGTTCGCCGGGAGGCTATCCGCAGCCCGGATTTCCACAGCCTGGCGCTCCGACTTTCCAGCCGGGAGTCGCTGCGACGGGGGTGCGCGGGGGATTGCGGCCCGCATTGGACGAGCGGCAATTGAGGGTCACCTTGATGGTGCAGGTGGTGAAGCTGTTGCCCAAGAAATAGGTGCGCATGGATTTCCTGAAAAAACATTACGAGAAGGCGGTCTTGGGAGTGGTGTTGCTGGCGTTGGTGGTCGTGGCCGCCTTTCTGCCAGTAATGATTTCGAGCGAACAGGAATCGTTCGCGCGGCAGGCGGAGGTCTTGCGTCCCCAACCCAAGGAATTGCCTCCCTTGGAGCTGGCCAAACCGAAGGCGCTTATGCAGCGCACGGAAACCCTCTTGCGCCTGGATTTTTCCACCACCAACAAGCTGGTCAATCCGGTGCAGTGGCAGAAGAAGGCCGATGAATCTTTCATCAAGGTGGAAAAGGGGAGCGTGGGCGTTGAAGCCGCGACGGTGACCAGTATCACGCCGCTGCATTTGATCATAACCCTGGATCAGGTGACCCCGTCGGACAGCGGCGCACGTTATCTCATTGGGGTTTCTCGGGAGGCGGCCGTCAATCCGGCTCAACGCCGCAAGCGGCAGTTCTCCGCCACGCTCAACAACAAGACGGAAGTTTTCATTCTGCGGGAAGTGAAAGGGCCGGTGGACAATCCCTCCGAGTTGGTGTTGGAGTTGAATGACACGAATGAAACGGTGACGCTCAAGCGTGACGGTGAGTTTCGCCGGGTGGATGGTTACCTGGCGGATTTGCGATACACCCCGGAGAACAAGAACTGGCTGGGGCTTCGCGTGGGGGTGACCCCGCGGCCGCCGATTTTCATCGCGGGCGAGGAATACATTGTCGTTGCCATCCTGAGCAACGAGGTTGTATTGTCCGCAAAGTCGAACAATAAGAAAACGTCTGTCCCGTACAACCCTGGTAGCTAAAATTACTGAAGTGTTGTGCCAACTAGAAGTCAACCCATGACAAAAGCAGCATCTGTATCCATCGGTTTGGTTTTCCTTCTCGCAACCGCGACGGTTTCCTGGAGCCAGTCCTCACCCGCCGAAGACGCGGTGCGGGAGGCGGTGCGCCGGCAGGCGGCGGTGCAAACGTTGCGCCAGACCTTGATCGAGGCGCGGGACGCCGAATTGCGGCGCGATCTGCAAACGGCGGCCAAACGCTATGAGGAGTGTTACAAGCTGACCCAAAGCATCGGCAGCGGGTACGGCATCGAAATGGAGCAGGCGCAAGCCATCGGCGGCCTCACCTCCGTGCGGATGGAACTGGCACATGCGGCTTACCGGCGCGGCGACTGGCGGGAGGCCGATCTTCAGGTTTCGCGGGCGCTGCTGGTGGACCCGAAGAACCCAGCAGCCATTGCCTTCAAGCAGGCGAATGACAAGGCTCTGGCAGAGAACAAATCCTATTTGCCCAGCCCCGCCGTGGTAGAGCAGGTGGCCGTGATTCGGCAGGAGAAAGCCGGTGCGAACACGCTGGTGCAGGACGCCCGGATTCTTATCGAAGCCGGAGAACTGGATCAGGCGGAAGCCAAATTGAATGAAGCCATAAAGTTGGACCCGAAAAACGAAGCCGCGTTTTATTATTCCAGTTTGGTCAAGGAGGCCCGGTTCAAACTTTCCGAGGGCCGCCGAGAGCAGGATTCCAAGAAAGGCATCGTGGAGATTCAAAAAGCCTGGGAACGGCCCGCCACTCGCGATTCGTTGCCCGTGCCGAATCCTTACGCCCGCTCCACCCAGATTCATACCAGCAAGGGCCGGCAGGCCATCGCCTCGAAGCTCGACCGCATCCGCATGGACACCGTACTCTGGGATGGCCTTGGTCTGAGTGAAGTGGTGAAGATTCTGAGCGACGAAGCCAAGAAGCGTGATCCCGAAAAGCGGGGCATCAATTTCATCATCAACCCCAATGTCGAAGCCGCGACAGCGGCACCTTTGCAGCAGTTCACGGATCCGACCACTGGCTTGCCCCTGCCGTTTGCGCCACCGGAGCCGGTGGATATCAATACGGTTTCCGTCAAGATCAATCCGGAGATGACGGATGTCCGCCTGGCTGACGTACTGGAGGCCATCGTGAAGGTGGCCGACAAGCCAATCAAATACTCCCTGGAAGATTACGCCGTGGTGTTCTCTTTGCGGGGAGCGGAGCCGCAGATTCTGTTTCTCCGCACTTACAAAGTGGACCCGAACACGTTTTATCAGGGTTTGGAGAACGTCAACGCATTCGCTTTCGGTGACATTCAAACCAGCACCGGGGGTGGCGGCGGTGGCGGTGGTGGCGGTGGTGGTGGTTCATCGGGCGGCGCCGGCGGCACCGGGGGAGGTAGCATTCTCTCCATTCCGCGCGTGAGCGTGGCGGGCGGTGGTGGTCTGACGGGTGGTGGTGGCGGCGGCGGCGGTGCGGGTGGCATAGGCGGCGGCGGTGGCGGCACCGGCGGCGGTTTGCGCTTCATCACCCAGACCAACAGCATGGAGGCGGTGAGCATGGCCGTGGTGAACTTCTTTACCACGCTCGGGGTGAATCTCGACCCATTGTTGGGGAAGAGTGTGTTTTGGAACGACCGGACGGGGCTGCTGATGGTGCGCGCCACGGAACAGGAATTGGATACCATCGAGACGGCCATTCAAATCCTGAACGTCACGCCGCATCAGATTAACATCAAATCCAAGTTCGTGGAAATCACCCAACAGGATAATCGCGCGTTGGGATTTGACTGGTACCTGGGGAACATCCTGATGGGTAACGGTGAGATGGGCTGGCAGGGAGGGACGGCACCGTCGTTTGGCGGCGCACCAACTGCCGCGAATCCGGGAGGCACGTTTCCTGGCGATTTCATTTCCGGCACAACGATTGCACCCGCGAGTACTGATGGTCTGTTAACGGCGGGCTTGCGGAACAGCTACGGTTTGAATGCGGGCAGCATCCCAAGCCTGGCAACCTTCACCGGGATTCTGACTGAGCCACAATTCCGGGCGGTGATTAAAGCGATTGACCAGCGGGACGGAGCGGATTTGTTGTCCTCCCCGGAGGTGACGACGGTGAGTGGTCGCCAGGCGCAGGTGCAGGTGGTGGACCTGCGGACGATTGTCACCGGCGTGAATCAGCAGCAGGGCAATCAAGGCGCCGCGGCAGCGACACCTCCCGCAGGCGGGGGCGTGGTGCAACAAGCGGCGGCGGCCACCTTCGTGACGCCGACGACTCAAATCCTGCCGTTCGGCCCGGTGCTTGATGTCATACCCTATATTTCCGCGGATGGATACACCATCCAGATGACAATCATTCCGACGTACACGGAATTTGTCGGATACGATTTGGAGACGGCCGCGGCGTTCGTGCCGCAGGCCATTACGGGAACGGGTCAAACCCTGAGTTCGTTGCTGCCGCTGCCCATCCTGCGACTGCGGCAAGTGACGACCAGTGCGGTGGTGTGGGACGGACAGACGATTGTCCTGGGTGGGCTGCTCTCCGAGAATGTGCAGCGCTTCAAGGACAAGGTGCCCGTGCTGGGTGACATTCCGTTCCTAGGGCGACTCTTCCGTAGCGAATCCTCGAGCACCTCCAAGAAGAATCTGATGATCTTTGTGACGCCAACCATCATTGATCCGTCGGGCAACCGGTTGCACTCGGAGGATGAACTGCCGTTCAACCCGAACACCATTCCCGTGCAGACGATGGGGATGGCGCGGTGAGGGTCGTTCCGGTTGCGTCTGCCGGTCGGGTGGGGCGGCGTTTGCGGCAGGCAATACGTCGCTTGGAAATATGAAGCGGTTGTTGATTGTGGATGGCCATGCCTACGCCTACCGGGCGTTCCATGCGATTCGCGAGTTGCGTTCGCCGACCGGGCAGCCGACCAACGCGATCTACGGTTTCATCAAGATGCTGGGGAAGTTGCGGGGAGCCGTGCAGCCCACGCATCTGATGGTGGTGTGGGACGGTGGATTGAGCGCGGAGCGGGTGGTGGCGTTGCCGGCCTACAAGGCGCAGCGACCCGCCATGCCGGAGGAATTGGCGGCGCAACTGGATGAGATCGCTCAGTATCTGGCGGCTGCCGGGGTGGCGTCGTTCTGCGGCGAAGGCATCGAGGCGGATGATTACATTGCCGGTTTGGCGGCGCGGGCGGTGGCAGCGGGTCTGGAAGTGGTGATTGCCAGTTCAGACAAGGATTTCATGCAGTTGGTCGGCGCGAGAATCGGTTTGCTGAATCCGAATGACAAGTCGGAGAAGGTGTGGGGGGCGGCGCAGGTGCGGGAAAAGACCGGCGTCGAGCCGTCGCAAATCGTGGATTGGTTGAGTTTGGTGGGTGACAGTGTGGACAACATTCCCGGGGTGCCGGGCGTGGGGCCGAAAACAGCGGCGGATTTGCTCGGCCAGTTTGGCTCGATTGCGAGTCTTTATGAGCGCCTGGCGGAAGTCCGGTCGCAGCGGATTCGAGGAGCACTGGCGTCAGCGGCGGCGGCGGTGCGGCGAAATCAGGAGTTGGTGCGGTTGAAGGATGATTTGCCGGGTGCGTTTGACCCGGCTGAGTTGGTGGAGCGGGCGCCACGGACTGAAGTTCTGGCCGGGCTTTACCGGCGGTGGGGATTTCGGGGGATGCTGGCCGAAGTGGCGGCATCGTCCGGGGTGGAAGACCGGCAGGCAGTCCTGCTTTAGGAATCAGGCAGCATGATGAACAGTTTTTCGAGTTTGGATACAGTCGGGCTGGATGCAAATCGTGGCCGGATGGGCAGCGACCTGTCCCGTGGAAAACCCGCCGTGCGTGGAAGTTGTCGTGGACAAGGATTCGCGCGCTTGGTACAAAACATACATCTTATGGCATTGTCGCAGTTCGCCCGCAAGACGGCGGTGTGCTGGTTGGTGGCCGCCGCCGCGCCCGTGATCCTTCATGGCCAGTCGGGATTTGTTCCGGAAGCTGGTGAATATGGAATTACCGGCGGGCTACCCGGTGAACAGGTGTGGCCGCATCTGAGCCTCCGACCGGCGGGCGGCTATGTGGTCTGGGAAGATAACGCGACCGACGGACATGGGCAGGGTGTGAGCGCCCGCCGATTGGATGGCAGCCTGGTCGGCACCTTGAGTTCATTCCGGGTGAATGAAAGCGGCAACGGCGATCAAAACCGTCCGCAGGTGACGGTTTTGAGCGACGGCAGCGCGGCGTTCGTGTGGCAGGGCGGCCTGCAAGGATTTCAACGCATCTACGCCCGGTTGCTCTCCTCGGCTGGCACTTGGGTCACCGGTGACGTGCGGGTAAACACCTTTACGAACAGTTCTCAACGGGAGCCCGCCATTGCCGCGCTTAATGGCGGCAACGTGGTGGTGACTTGGAGCAGTTATGACCAGGAAGGTCCCGGGAGCTTGTGGGGAGTATATGCACAACGGCTCAACCCCACTGGTCAACCCGTAGGCAGCGAGTTTCGCATAAATCAAACCACCGCTTTCAATCAACGATCCTCCGCCATCGCTCCGTTGAGTGACGGGCGCTTTGTGGTGGTGTGGATCAGCGAACAGCAGCGATTTGAGAACAGTGTGGACGTTTACGCGCGCATCTTCACCGCCAATGGCGTGGGCGGCAATGAGTTCCTTGTGAACACGGGCACGAACGTCTGCGCGAATCCCAGCGTGGCCCCGTCGGCGGATGGCGGTTTCATGGTGGCATGGATGCAGAAGGACGTGCAGGAGCGCAACAACAGTTGGGATGCTTTTGCCCGGCCGTTCTCCGGCGGCGGCTTCGGCGGCGTCGTGCGTCGGGTGAACACTCACACGCATGGCGATCAGTTGGCGCCGAAGATCAGTGCCATTGGTTCGGAGTATCTGGTGGTTTGGACCAGCATGGCCCAGGACGGCTCCAGGGAGGGTATCTATGGTCAGTTCCTGCGCGCGGATGGGTCGTTGGCCGGTGATGAGTTCCGGGTTAATACCACCACAGTCAGTCAGCAGATTCATCCGGCGGTGGCTTCGGATGGCAACGGTCGTTGTCTGGTTGTGTGGACGAGTTTCGTCGGGGGCGTGGCCAGCTTTGATCTGTTCGGTCAGCGCTATGCTCGGGAGGAACAGCCGCTGCCGCCACTCGACCCTCCGTATGTCACCGTTTTGAGTTCCAGTGCCTTGAGTGTGACTTGGCCGGAATTGGCGGGCTTCAGCGTGGCCAGCTACGAGGTTTTTGCCGATGGGGTGGCGACGGCTGCTGCGGTGGTGACCAACAACTGGTGGACCATGACGGGCCTCGCCCCTGCGAGCAGTCATAGTTTTCGGCTGGCTTACGTGCTGGCGGACGGACGACGCTCCCCGCTTTCGGGCGCTACCACCAATGCCACTTATGGATCACTTACGTGGGGGGGCATACCCTACGAGTGGATGACTCAGTTTTACGGCACGGACCTCTTCGCGTGGCCTGCACCGTCGGTTGATGCGGATGGCGATGGGGCCTCTACGCTGGACGAATTCCGCGCCGGCACCAATCCCACCAATGCCTTGAGCGTTCTGCGCGTCCGGGTAGAGGCGACTCCCCAAGGTGCGTTCCTCCATTGGAACACCCAGCCGGGCCTGATTTATCAGGTGCAGCGGGCGACGGATTTGAGTTCCTGGTCGAACTTCGGCGGACCGAGGTTTGCCGCGGGGACGGTGGACTCGATGTTTGTGGGCTTGAGCAGCACCGGATATTACCGGGTGGAACGCCTGCGCTAAATGAAGACTTCTATGTTGCAAATGTTAAAGCGACTTTGCGGGGTGGCAGTATTGGGATTGAGTGCCCAGTACGCCTCGGCTTTTGCCTTGTTGGGGCCGCTGGGTAGCGAGGAGTACCAAGTCATCGTCATTGGGTACGAGTTGCCAGGTGACATCGGCACGCCCAAGAATCTTGGGGAGGAGTACCGCCGCAACACGCCGACGATGTACTTCTCCATGGATGCAAACTTCCTGGATTATTTCGGCTCAAATGGAGTGGTGGCGATCGAGCAGGCCATGGACGTGATGAATGGCTTGTTTGACGGCCGGCACAATGGCGTTACCAATATCTCCGGTTACAGCAGCGATCTTTCGGAGTGGCCACTGGAAGCGCAACGGGTCAATTACCGCGCTCAAGCGCTGGGGCTTTATGACATTAAATCGGTGGTTTTAGGATTGATGGCTGAACAAATGGGGCTGGCGGAACCCGAACGCTATACCTGGACCTTGCACGATCGGTTGGTCGGTCCCGGCGGCTGTCCGGCCGATGTCCAATATACCGTCATCAAGCGCAACTTTGACCCGGTCTATTCGGGCTTGGACTTGCTTCAGCCTTCGAGTTACGTCAACGGAACGCTGTATAGCTACATCATCGTGGAAATCTGCCAGGGACCACCGGACACGCTGGCGGAGGCCATTGAATTTCCAGTGGATCCGTTGGCCAATGTCTTTACTCCGCTGGCGTCTGCCGTATCCGGCTCGTTTATTGGCGGTTACTACACGGGCTTCACGCGTGACGACATGGGTGGTTTGAGATACTTGCTTCGCACCAACAATCTGAACATTGAGGCCGCCGGGCCGGACACTTTTTCTTTCATCACCAACAACAATACCTTCCAGCTTCTTTTCACCTCGAATCTGGCCGTATTCGCCGCTCAGGCTTTGACCAATGACGCGGGGGCATTGACGGCGCTGTATCCAGACTTGGTGGTTGCCGGCACGACGCCTATCTTCACCAATGTCGTGACCACGAACGCCTTCGCTTACTTCACGAATTTCCCGTGGTCGGTTGCGGGGAGTCCGGCGTCGCTGGTGTTTGCCACCAATTACACCACCAACGTGAACGTCTGGTTCCGACACAGTTTCGCCAACGTGGTGACGAACACAGCTTACAGCCAGGGTCGGTTCACAATTCTCCAGACGAACGTCGAGAACTGCGTTTGGGCGCCGCCGGGAAACCTGTGCACCAACGTGTCGCTCCGCCATGTGCTCACGAACATGGTCATGGGGGATTTTTACATAATTCCGACGAACCTCTGTGATTTTCGGATCGTCTCAACGCAATTGGTTACCGTTGTAGCGACGACCAATCTGAATTTCGTGGCGACCAATGCGGTGGACGTCACCAATCAACTGCAATTCTCCCAAAGCACGGTCACTTACGCCACCAATCGCGTGTTCGTGGTCAATCCGGTCACGTGCCCGACCAACAGCGTGGCGCTGCGTCAGGGCACGGAACGGTTCAAGTTTGTGCGGCAGGATTTTGATTCGCTGTTGAACCGCTTTTTCTATCCCGTAACGAACACCTACGTCCTCAACTCAATCACCAATAACACCCTGATACCTGAGCGGGTCCAGCGGGTCCTGACGGCGCCGGACTTCCTCATGACCGCGCAGGACCTGGCTACGACTCCGGCGGATGGTTTGATCGGCCCCGGCTTTATAGCTCGGGGCATTGACTTCAGCACCAACGGCGTGAATCCTGGTCTGGCTGGGCCGGGGACGATATTGCCGTCGTTTGCCTCCAGCTTCATTTTCAACAAGGTAGGCCCAATCTTCGGTAATATTTCACCTGGCTTCATGGACGAGGCGAGCCAAATCCAGTTCCCTATCTGGGGCAGTTTCGACGGTAGCACCAACGCGCCAATCGTTTATCCGAACGGTACCAGCGTTCTGAATATCGAGCATCAAGTCTTGATCCAGGTTTATCCGCCGCCGCCGACTTTGCCCGCCGGCAGGGTCGGTAATTCCTACACTGTGATCTTCACGGCCAGTGGCGGCGTGTCCGCCCCGGTGGCCTGGTCGTTGTCACCCGGTTCGCCGGGCCTGCCTCCGGGGTTGACTTTGAGCCAGAATGGAACGATGTCAGGAGTGCCCGGGGTGGGCACTGATGCCACCTATGATTTCAGCATACGCGTTACGGATTCCGCGGGGCGATTTGTGGATACGCCGTACGAAATCACCATCAGTCCCTGACCGGCAAACGAAAGTGAAAACCAGTTTTTTTGTATGAAGCGGCTTTTTTTCCCAGTGATGTTAGCGGCATCCTGCCTCCCGCTCGCCGGGCTGGCGCAGACCATCAATACTTGGAGCAACGGGGCGAACATCAATCTTTCGACCGCGCTGCCGATTGACGCCACCAACTTCATCAATTCGGGCACGATCAGTGTCAGCAGTGTCTTCCCGTTCGACACCTCGAACACGCGGAATTTCACCAACAGCGGAACCATGCAGGGAGCCGTCGGGTTTCAATTTGATTACGCGCCGCGGAACAGCGGCGGCGCCTTGACTGCCCCGCGCCAGTTGGCGGCCAATTTTCACAATCGCAACGGGGGGTTGGTGACCGCCTTCGACAGTACCCTGTTCAACGGCAATCTCGGGAGTTACCTGCTCGTGCATGCCACCAACATTGTGAATCAAGGCAACCTCAGTGTCGGCGCGGGAGGCTTGTTGCATCTAGTTGGCTCGAACGTGAACTTGTCTTTCAGCGGCACGGGGGTGCGGGTGATTACGCCACAAGGTTCGTTCAATGACTCGCCCACGACCAACGTATTCAGCCCGGACGTGGCAATTTACGACAATTACTGGGGGCAGACCAACATGAACATCACCACCGATTTCATCATCCGCCCGGACGGGAGTGTGCAGTCGCCTCCGCATCGCGTCACCCAGGGAGGACCGTTCTTCACCACCGTGGTCGGAGTTGGCAACCCCTACTCCAGCGGCTATTCCAACGTGGTGGGGATGGCCTCGTTCGAGATCACCCTGCCAGATGGCAGCACGATGACAACGAATGTCGTGACCAATTTTGTCCGCCAGGCCGTGTTTGTGGGGGTCAACAATCCCAGCAACACGACCGTGAGCATCTTTTTCTCGCCCAGCAGCGAGCCGACCAACTTCTTCCGCACGGCCCATGTGCTGATTGCCACGGACACAACCAACGTCGTGAGTGCGGGACTGGACGCCAATACGGTGTATTTCCGGGACACGCTGGCTTCCGAGACGAATAGCGGCGTGTTGGCAAATTTCTCCGGCGGCGGCTCGCGCCCCGCCAATTATCTGTTGTCGCGGATCCAGCAAGGCGGCGGAGTCATCGGCAACGTCCCCATAACCCCGGGTTTCCTGTATGAAACCTCTTTCTCCAACCGGGTGGTCAACGGCCCGTACGCGGGTTATTCGGCCTTCATAGACAATCTGGTTTCTCGTCCCCCGGCGACTCCGGGAGGCACCGTTACCAACATGCCCGGTCGAATCAAGATTCAGGCGAATAGCTTGGACATGCTGAACGCGCGGGTCCGCGGTTCCGGGTATGTGGAAATTGACACCAAACACCTGGTGCGGAGCGCGGGAGCGGTGGTGGACTGTGAGAACGTGAGTTTTTTCCTGGGGTCCACCAATGGTCCGCTCCGGGTGCAGAATCTGATGAAAGAGTCAGTGGAACGGGTACGCGGCGATGTCTATGCCTGGAGCGGTACTTGGAGCAACTCCTACGTTATGGAGATCGAGAATTATGAGATAGACGAAGAAACCGGCGAGGCAACGCCGGCACCGTTGACCAACAGCGTCACCGTCGGCTTGCACGTGTTGATTCTGGATGGAAGTTCTTTGTTCGATGAGTTACCCGTTGCGATTCATAAATTCGAAACCCGCGGCACGAATGTGGTGATCAGTGCCAACGACAATGGCACGGTGATCGAAACCTTCTTTGTGGATGGCCAAAGTTTCACGCTCCAGGGGAATCTCAGCCTGGATGGCAACCTGTTCCATTGGGTTCACACCAACGCGCCCAACCTGCAGTATTTCACGAACACGGGCGTCCTGAACATTCCCGGCGAGGCGCACTTTGGGGATGATGGGGCCGCGCCTTACTTGGCCTACGTGAATGCGGGTTTCATTCAGTCTGGCGCCTTGATCATCAAAAGCGATTATTGCGAGATGGCCGGCACGAATGCGGTGAGTGGGCCGGCGACGATCATCACCCCCTCGGCCAAGTTTGAAGGGGGGCGTGTTGTCGCTGGAGGCGACATCACCCTGCAAGGCGATGTTTTCAAACTCAACCGTTCAGGATTGGTGAGCAATCGCCGGCTTAATCTCGTGGTGACTAATTCTATATTTGACAGCGGCGGCGGCTCCAGCAACAGCATCATCTGCCGCGATGGATTTTACATGCAAATCAAACCGGACGCCGGTGACCTGCTGGGCACCAGCGTGAGTTCCGTGGCGCCTTCCTTTGCCCGCGTGGAGCACTTCTGGGCGGCGGAAGATCATGGGGTTACCCAAGCGGGATTTTCTGACAACGTGGCGCTGGGCCGCTTAACGCTCTCGCCCGGCGGGTTTGCCCCGTACGCCTATGCCTTTGCCGGCACGGAACCGGGCAAGGCGCTGTATGTGGACTGGCTGGATCTCTCCCAGCTCTCCAGTTACCAAACCCAACTCGAAATTGATCCCACCCTGGTAATTTATTATGCGGCGGCGACGGTCAATACCAACATCGTGGCCATCCCGGTGAATTACACGGTCGAGGAGTTCCTTGATGGCCAGTTCGAGGGCCGTTTGCGGTGGGTGAAGGAATTTGCCGGCCCCAACAGTTCGGTGGATGTGCTCGTGAACGGGTCGCAGACCATTCAGGTCAACAGAGCGCGCCGCAACAGCAAGCTGTTGGATGATGACGGCGATGGTATCCCGAATTTCTTCGACTTCACGCCGTTTGATGGCGTCGTGCTGGCCTCCATCGAACCCGTGGCAACGCCGGCCGGGGTGAAGATTTCCTGGATGGCGGCCGCGGGGACGGTTTATCATGTGGAATACCAGACCAACTTCAACGCCCCCTGGCAGAAACTGCTGACGACCACGTACGCCGCGGCCACGAACGGAATTTGCAGTGTGATTGACACCAATGGCACGGGCGGGACCGGCATGCGGCTCTATCGTGTGATGTACCGCCCGACAGGACAATGATGACTGGTGCTGCCGTCGTTATGCCAGCCAGAGAGTCTGGAAGTTGGACTGCTGTGGCGTGCGTACCGCGCCCGGGCCAAACCCAAAGTAAGATTCATGAAGATTCGAAAGCTGATTGCTGCGTGTCGCGCGCAGGTGTGTTGCGGAACTGAACCTTTGCGCCGGTTGGTGGTGGTTCTCACCAGCCTGACCGTCGGTACATTCCCGGCGCTGGGCAATTATGTCCAGATTGACGGACATGAAGCGCATCCCATCCGGATCCTGGCGAAGTTCAAGGACACGGTGGTGGTAGCCGCCAGCGCGGACGCACTGGTTCAGGTTGGCTCGCGGGTGGATTGGGAGTACCGCCTCGTGCCGGGATTGACCATCATGGAGGAAGCGGACGCGACCGGGTTGGCCAGCACGCCGACGACGGACGAAACTGCGGCGCGAACCCGCCTGCTCAACCGCATCAATGCCTTGAAGGCCACGGGCTTGTTTGAATACGTCGAGCCTGACTACATCGTCTATCGGCTGCTGACGCCAACCGATCAGGCATTCATGGATGGCACCCTCTGGGGACTGCAAAATGTGGGCCAGAATGGTGGTGTGCCGGGCGCAGACATTGCGGCGCCGGCGGCGTGGGACCTGACCACCGGTTCCACCAACGTCATTGTCGGCGTCATAGACACCGGCATTCGCTATACGCACCGGGATTTGACCAACCAGATGTGGATCAATCCGGGAGAAATCCCCGGCAATGGCATTGATGACGATGGCAATGGCTATATTGACGACATTCACGGGATCAACGCGATCAACAACACCGGCAACCCAATGGATGACAACGACCATGGCACACACGTGGCCGGTACCATTGGGGCGGCAGCCAACGACGGCAACCGCATGGTAGGGGTTGCTTGGAACGTGCGATTGATGGCCCTGAAGTTCCTGGGTGCTTCCGGAAGCGGGGCCACCAGCGATGCGATCAAGTGTGTTGACTATGCAGTGGCCAACGGAGTGCGCGTCCTGAACAACAGTTGGGGTGGGGGGCCTTTCTTGCAGGCTTTGTTCGACGCGATTGTCCGTGCCCGCGACGCCGGAGTGCTCTTCGTTGCCGCGGCGGGGAATAACGCCCAAAACAACGACGTGGTTCCCTCTTATCCGGCAAACTACGCTGTGGCGAACGTGATCTCCGTGGCGGCCATGGATCGCTTCGATCAACTCGCGGGATTCTCGCATTATGGCTTGACCACTGTGGACCTGGGTGCGCCCGGCGTGGCCATTTTCTCGAGCGCTTCTGGCTCGGATACCGACTACCAGACCTTCCAGGGCACCAGCATGGCGGCGCCACATGTGAGCGGTGTCGCGGCGCTGATTCTGAGTTTGTATCCTTCGGCGGATCTGGAAGAAATCACCGGTCGCCTGCTGGGTGGGACGGTCCCGGTGACCAGCCTAAACGGGCGCACTGTCACCGGCGGTCGCGTCAATGCCTACAATTCCCTGACTCTCTCGGGCAGTGGGGTATTGCAGTTGTCCGTAACCCCGCCTTCGGGTTCTGTGCTGTTGAGCAACTCCGACCAGCCAATCATCGTCAAAGTCAGTGATCTCTTTGGGGTTAATACGGCTACGGTCAATGGCGAGGTGATCGGCGTCACCAATCTGGTTTTTGCCAACGACGGCCAGCCGCCGGATGCCATTGCCAATGACCACCTCTATAGCGCCATGTTCCAGGTCCCGGCGTCCACCGGGGCCGTGACCATGACCCTGACCGCGACCGCGCCCAACAAGTTCGGCACTACCAACGAGGTCTTTTACACCATTTTGCCGCCGCCGCCGAATGATCACTTTACCAATGCGATCAAGGTGCCGGCCGAGGGATCGGTTTATTTCGCGAACAACCTTTTTGCCACCTTGGAAGCAGGCGAGCCTCGCCACGCGGGCTTGTTCAGTGCGGTCGGCTCCCTTTGGTGGTCTTGGTCGCCGGCCAACAACACCAACGTGTTTATTGATACAACCGGCAGCACGATTGATACAGTCCTCGCCGTTTACACCGGTAATTCGGTGACCAACCTGCATTTGGTCGCCGCAACGAATGACGTCGGGATTCGTCGGCAGGCCTATTTGAGCCTGCCGGTGGAGGCGGGAGCGACATACCGCATCGCGGTTGCCAGCGCGAACACGAATTCGCTAGGCTCAATTCAGTTGCGCGTTGCTCCGGGAGGATCACGTGACGTGACCCCGCCGACCGTCTTCGTTGCGAATCCCCTCAGCGGACTGGCCGTAAGCAACCAGGTGATCAGCGTCCAAGGCACCTCGGTGGACCCGGCGCCCAACGCTACTGGCGTGAGTGAGGTCTTCCTGAGTGTCAATGGTGGCATCGCCGTCACCGCCATTGGCACGACTAACTGGAGTGCGCCGGCCTTGTTGCAGAGTGGCCAAAACATTCTCCAGGTCTCTTCGGTGGACGCCGCCGGCAACTTCTCGCCGAGTGTGACTGTCCAAGTGTATTACCTGCCGAATGATCCGCCCAACGATGTTCTCGCCAACGCCATTCCACTGACTTCCATGCCCGAGCGCGTCGAGGGTTATAACACCAATGCCACCAAACAGTTTGGGGAACCAAATCACGCCGGGAACGTTGGCGGCAAGTCGGTGTGGTACTTCTATCAACCGCCCGGCGACGGGGTGTTGGTCTTGAACACCACCAATTCCACCTTTGATACCCTGTTGGCAATGTACACGGGAACCACCGTGACCAACTTGACCCACATCGCCAGCAACGATGACGCCACCGACGGCGAGCCGGGTGGCATCAGTCAGATCATCCAAGCCGTAAAATCCAACACGGTTTATTACATTGCTGTGGATGGATATGACGGTGTCTCCGGCTTCTACACCCTGAATTATTCCTTCACCCCCGCGGCCGTTTTCTATTTGACGGTGGGCAGTGCCGAGGGCGGCACCGTCCT